>JAEEGI010000658.1_pt1 | contig 97238 bp, 97 predicted proteins | sample 8958751 | NCBI WGS metagenome assembly JAEEGI01 (sample SAMN16246545, study PRJNA631951) | gut metagenome | biome: gut microbiome; feature: rumen; material: KS-attached | host: Bos | place: Iran: Karaj | collected 2018-10 | reverse complement strand
GAAGCGGAGAATTGTTTGGTGCAGGATCATTAATTGCCTCAAGCTTAAGTTCATCGAGTGTTATGGGAACGACGGTTACTTCAAAGCAGGCTATGTATGTTAAAAATATTGATGCCGCATCTACGGAGGAAAGTTCGGAGGAAACCGATGAAACAGTTCTTTATCTTCAGGTGGGAGCAGATTCTACGGAAGAAAACAGGATAGGGCTCAAGAGGTTTGCTCTGTCTGCTTCCGCACTCGGAATACAAGAGACGAATACACGAACCGCTCAGGATTCCCGAGAAGCAATCGGTCAATTCAAAGGAGCGTTGTCAAATGTGAGCGCGATGCGTTCGTACTATGGCGCAATGCAGAACAGATTGGAGCATACCATCAGAAACCTTAACAATGTGGTTGAGAACACAACGGCATCGGAATCACAGATTCGTGATACGGATATGGCTGAAGAAATGGTAAGATTCTCAAATAACAATATACTTGCACAGGCAGGTCAGTCAATGCTGGCACAGGCAAATCAGACCAATCAGGGAGTTTTGGCATTATTGCAATAAGGAAAGGCTGTATATAGGGGGTTACTAAATATTATAGAAAAGTGTACTTTTTTGCGGTAAAATTAAAGAGTACACTTTTTTATTATGGCAAAGTTTTCTTTATGAGGAGGGTCATATGAAGAAGAAACAGCTCCCATTCGATAAAGAGTTATTTACACGTAGCGTGCTATACAATGTTAAGACACTTTATAGGAAAACCATGGAAGAGGCTACTCCGCAGGAAATATATCAGGCCTCGGCGTATGCGATAAAAGATGCGATCATAGATCATTGGATGACCACTCAGAAAGCTGCGGCAGAGCAGGATCCTAAGATAGTTTACTATATGTCCATGGAATTTCTCATGGGTAGGGCATTTGGAAACAATCTTATAAATCTTCAGGCTTATAAAGCGGTAAAAGAGGCTTTGGATGAGCTTGGAATAGACGTGAATGTCGTAGAGGACCAGGAACCCGATCCGGCACTTGGAAACGGTGGTCTCGGAAGACTTGCCGCATGTTTCCTTGATTCTTTGGCAACTCTCGGATATATGGCTTATGGATGCGGTATCCGATACAAATACGGAATGTTCAAGCAGACGATCCGCGACGGATATCAGGTCGAAGTACCGGATGCATGGCTTGAAAACGGAAATCCCTTTGAACTTAGAAGAAGTGAATATGCCAAAGAGGTTAAGTTTGGCGGATATGTAAATGTCTATACCGATGATACCGGAAGGACAGTATTTAAGCAGGAAGGATATCAGGTTGTAAGAGCAATTCCGTACGATCTTCCTATCCTCGGATACGGAAACGGTATGGTCAACACCTTGAGAATATGGGACGCCGAGCCTATACAGTGCTTCCAGCTTGACTCTTTTGACAAGGGCGATTATCAGAAGGCTGTAGAGCAGGAAAATCTTGCAAGCCAGCTCTGTGAAGTCCTTTACCCGAACGATAATCATATTGCGGGAAAAGAACTGAGATTAAAACAGCAGTATTTCTTTATATCCGCATCTGTTCAGACTGCGCTTAAGAGATATTTAAAGGATCATGACAATATAAAGAAGTTTTACACCAAAGCAGTATTCCAGCTTAACGATACACATCCGACGGTTGCGGTTGCAGAGCTTATGCGACTTCTCATGGATGAGTATTATCTTACCTGGGATGAGGCGTGGGAAGTAACTGTTAAGACATGTTGCTATACGAACCACACCATAATGACAGAAGCGCTGGAAAAATGGCCGGTTGATCTGTTCCAGAGACTTTTGCCCAGAATATATCAGATTGTTGATGAGATAAACAGAAGATTTGTTGACCAGATAATGAGACAGTACACCGGCTCTGCGGGAATTGATGTGCAGTCCAAGATAAGAAGCATGGCAATTCTTTACGACAATCAGGTTAAGATGGCGCATCTTGCCATTGTCGGAGGACATTCGGTAAACGGTGTTGCGCAGCTTCACACAGAAATCCTTAAAAAGAGAGAGCTTAAGGATTTCTATGAGATGATGCCTGAAAAATTCAATAATAAGACAAACGGAATAACTCAGAGGAGATTCCTTCTTCACGCAAATCCTCTTTTGGCGGACTGGATCACGGCTAAGATAGGCGATGGCTGGGTAACGGATCTTTCCCAGATGGACAAGCTAAAGAGTTATGTTGATGACAAGAAGGCACAGGCTGAGTTTATGGAGATCAAGTACAAGAATAAAGAGCGTTTGGCGAAATATATTCTTGAGCATAACAACATAGAAGTCGATCCCAATTCCATATTTGATGTTCAGGTAAAAAGACTTCACGAATATAAGAGACAGCTCCTTAATATTCTGCAGGTCATGTATAAGTATCATGACATCAAGAGCCATCCGAATAAAGACTTTTATCCCAAGACATATATCTTCGGAGCAAAGGCCGCTGCGGGGTACTTAACTGCTAAACTAACAATTAAGTTAATTAATTCAGTGGCTGATGTCATCAACAAAGATGCCTCTATCGGAGGCAAGATAAAGGTAGTATTTATCGAAGATTACAGGGTATCAAACGCTGAGCTTATCTTTGCTGCGGCGGATGTGTCCGAGCAGATATCAACCGCAAGTAAAGAAGCTTCAGGAACGGGAAATATGAAGATGATGCTTAACGGAGCGGTTACACTGGGAACAATGGACGGTGCCAATGTTGAGATTGTAAATGAAGTTGGAGAGGACAATGCCTTTATTTTCGGTCTTTCTTCTCAGGAAGTAATGGATTTTGAGAAGAACGGCGGATATAATCCCATGGACATTTATAACAGCAATCCTAACGTTAAGAAAGTTCTTGATATGCTGGTTGACGGAACTTTTTCCAAGAATAAAGAGCTCTTTAGACCGCTATATAACTGCCTTCTTAATACCAATAACTCATCTAAGGCGGATCAGTACTTTATTTTGAAAGACTTCGAGGCATATCTTGAGGCACAGAGGAGAATATCCGAAGCTTATGCGGATAAGAAGCGCTGGGCCAGGATGGCGCTTATGAATACGGCATGTTGCGGAAAGTTCTCGTCTGACAGAACAATTCAGGAATATGTGGATGAAGTATGGAAGCTCGACAAGGTGGAACTTCCCGTAAAATAAGAAAACGGCATGAAATATGCATGAATAGTGGGATTCCGAAGATACAAGCGATTCTTTGGAATCCCTTTTTTGACGTATTTTTGAGAAGCGTTCTTTTGTGATATAATACTCTAAGATTATATGTACGCTTCTTTTTTATTTGATAATAGTCAAATAAGAAATGGTGGGCGTATGGAGGAACAGATGGCAAAAAATTTACCCGATGAGCTTGCGGACATGGGCAAAGAAATTTTGCGTGATGTCTCAACAGCGATTGAAAAAAATGACTACAGTAAACTTGCTTCTGACATAGCAAATACGGTTAAGGCGGTTACTGTCACATCAATAGACAGAAGAACAACATATGCGAGTGGAAGGCAGAATAGACCGAACGGTCAACAATATGGCTATCAGCGACAGAACGGATATGTGCCTTATGCAAAAGCAAAGCCGTTAAAGCAGGTTCCTTTTTTAATGAAAAGAGTTTCCAGATATAACGGAGCCGGTTCGATAATATTTGGCAGTATAGGCGCGGTATGTCTTATGCCGATGTCGCTTGCAGCTTTACTCGTTGCGGGAGCGAATCCGCTTGTCGCGATTCCGGCTTTTCTTTTTTTGTTTTGTGTTTTTCAGATTATAAAAGGGACAAAAAAGCTTAATCTTACCAAGAAGTTTTATGAGTACGGACAAATGGTCGGGGAAGCCGAGTATTTTGAAATAAGTAAGCTTGCTTCAAGGTGCCTTAAGACAGACAAAGAGGTGATTAAGGAACTGAAAGCCATGATAAAAGCAGGATATCTTCCAAGAGCCAGATTTGATGCCACGGAGAAAAATCTGATGATCACCGATAATGCATATAATCTTTACATCGGTGCGGAAAAGGACAAGCTTGAGAGAGAAAAGAAAGCTCTGGAGCAAGATGCCGCAAAAAAAGCAGTCCTTGACGGAATGTCTTCTGAAGTCAGAAATATTCTGGAAGAAGGCGATGACTATATTAAATTTGTGAGAAAGATAAATGATGTAATCCCCGATACCGAGGAGATGTCCGATAAGCTATACCGACTGGAAGAGATAATGAACAGGATTTTTACTCAGGTAAAAAAGGACAACCAGAGCGCGGATGAGCTTCACAAGCTGATGAATTATTATCTTCCTACAACCAGAAAACTGCTTTCTGCTTATGTTGAACTTGATAAGCAGCCCGATGCCGGGGAAAATATAGTTCAGACCAAGAAAGAAATAAGCCAGGCCATGGATACCATAAATATGGCTTTTGAGAAACTGCTTGACAGTATGTTTCAGGATATGGCATGGGATATTTCGTCAGATATATCAGTCATGAAAACAATGATGGCACAGGACGGATTAACCGAGAGTGGTGTTGCCATGCAGATGAAAGAATAATCAATGTTATGATCTAAGGAGGATTTATGAGCGAAGAATTAAATTTCGATGCAGCACCTGCTGCACCTACATTGTCTTTTGGCGCGGAAGAACCGAAGGCAGCCGTTGAAGAGCCCAAAGAAAAAGTCAAAGACAACGGTAATATAGCTATGGAAGCACAGCTTTCAGCCGAAGAACTTAAGCAGGTTGAGGAATTCAGTAAGCAGATAGATATCTCAAATTCATCGGGAATCATGAATTACGGCGTAGGAACGCAGAAGAAACTTGCAGATTTTTCCGAGAAAGCGCTTGATAATGTAAAGACTAAGGACATGGGTGAAGTTGGTGGAATGATCACCGATCTCGTCACACAGCTTAAGGATTTCGAGATTGCAGAGGATGAGAAAGGCCTTAAAGCGCTGTTTAAGAGAAGTGCAAATAAGTTCGAAGCCATCAAGGCTAAATACAGCAAAGTTGAGACAAATGTTCAGACAATAAGCAATGAGCTTGAGAAACATCAGGTTACCCTTATGAAAGATGTTGAGATTCTCGACAGAATGTATGAGCTCAATCTTAATTATTTTAAAGAAATCTCTATGTATATTCTTGCAGGTAAGAAGAAACTTGAAGAAGAGAGAAACACTACACTCGTAGACCTTCAGAAAAAAGCAGCGGAATCCGGACTTCCGGAAGATGCAGAGAAGGCAAAAGATTTTGCTAACTTATGCGACAGATTTGAGAAAAAGATCTATGATCTGGAGCTTACAAGAACAATTGCAATGCAGACAGGTCCGCAGATCAGAATGGTACAGAGCTCCAATACAGTTATGGCTGAGAAGATTCAGTCGACCATCGTAAATACAATTCCTCTTTGGAAAAACCAGATGGTAATCGCAATCGGAATCGAGCATTCAACGCAGGCTGCAAAGGCTGAAAGAGAAGTGAACGATATGACGAACAAACTTCTTAAGAAGAATGCAGATGCCCTCAAGGTCGCTACAATCGAGAGTGCAAAGGAAGCTGAGCGAGGAATCGTTGATATCGAAACACTAAAGCATACAAATGAATCTCTTATTTCGACACTCGATGAGGTACTTAAGATTCAGACAGAAGGAAAAGAAAAACGTAGAGAAGCCGAAGCGGAACTTGCACAGATTGAAAATCAGTTAAAAGATAAACTACTTCAGGCAGCTAAAAATTAATCGAAATATAGATTAACGTTATTTAGAGAAAAATAAAAACAGAAAAAGCATTTTTTCAGATTGCCATCAAAGGCATCCGAAAAAATGCTTTTTTGTTATGCGTAATTTTTTGAATGAGAAAAAACGTTTAATCTACCGTGAGTTAAAATTAAATAAATGACACTAATATTAATTAAAATAGTAAAAAATGAATGTGTTTCTTCTTATTAATATAGTGTTTTAAAAACATAAAAGATTGTAATCTGTCATGTGGCATTTATTTTATGAGTAGAAGCGTGCTTTTCATTTTGCGTCTCATTGCATCCGAGAAGTTTAAGTATTGTTAGTCTGCTAAGCGAGTTAAGATTATCTGCTATGGGAATTAATGAATTAATCTTCTTTTCAATCTCGGGAGCGCTGAGCAGTAGCTTGGTCTTGTACATGTCGATCAGGAGTTTGTAAGTTGCGGTGATATCCGTTCTCGTCTTCACGGCAAACTCAAGAACTTTGGTGGCGTCTTCGTAGCGGCCTGCATCGTATAAAGCCTTGCCCCAGCTTTGAAGTGCGCGGACGAGAGTTGTATAGTTCTGGTCGTAGGCTGAAAGCTCTGTAATATTGGCGGTTCCGTACTCGAGCTTTAAGTCGGTATTGGATATTCCGGTGAGATTAACAATCTTTTCATTTTTCAATGCGAGCACATTTTGTTCAGAATTTTCCAGTTCTTTGTTGTTTTCGTGTGTTCCAAACGGAAGAACGTCAACGGGAATGCAGATATAATCAAGATTTTCGAGACTTTTTCTTCTGACGTTATTGGATTTACGTTCTTTTTCCCAAAAACTTATCTCGCGAGCCTCTTCTTTCCTGCTTACTCGGCGCATGCTAATATTAAAAAAAAATGCGACAATAATAATACTTGCTAAAAAGGGAAATTTCATCTATAATTACCTTCCATAAACACATTTGATAGTTTTTCACGTACAATTTTAGCACAAAATAACGCTTATAGGACAATTTAGGACAAAAGGAAAGTAGGAAGTGGAAGTATTATGAAGAGATTTTTTTGCGGACTCGCTCTTTCTGTACTCACTCTGGCAGCCGTTCCCGTGGGACAGGTATCGGCTGCAGGCAACACGATAGCAAAGGGCGTAAAGATCGGGGACATTGATGCGTCTGGAATGACGGTCGAGGAAGCTAAGGAGGCTGTTGAGAAAAAGGTAAGAGAAGTAGCTGAAGGCGAATTGATTCTTACAGGTGGAAATGGAAAAAAGATACCGGTTAAGGGCTCTGAATTGGGGATAACATGGAGCAATCCAAATGTTATCAAGGATGCGTATGCCATCGGACACGAAGGAAACGTTGTCGAGAGATACAAAGAAGGCAAGGATGTTGAAGAAAGCACTGTAAAGTTTGATATCGAGTATGGTATTGACAAGGAAGCACTTTCAAAAGTACTCCGTAAGTGTAGTACTGAATTTAACAGCGACCTTGAAAATGTTAACCTTGCTAAGGAAAAGGCCAAAGAGGAAAAAAATAAAAAGGGCACAAAGGAAAAGAGAGAAAGAGCTCTTAAAGAGGGCGAAGGCGATCAGGCAACAGGTATAACGGGATATCTTGTAAACATGGAAGAGTCTAAAGCAATCCTTAAGGATTTCATTGCTAATTCATGGACTCCCGAGAACAACGAAGTTGAACTTGCTGTTAGGACTGTTGATGCCTTCAAGAACGAAGAAGCATTGCAGAAGATGAGTGATGTTCTCGGAACATACACTACAGGATATAGGGATTCAGGTGCCGCAAGAAGTGCAAATATTGAAAACGCTTGCGGACTTTTGAACGGAATAACACTTGAGCCCGGTGAAGAACTTTCAATTCTTGATACAATCACACCATTCAGTGAGGAAAATGGTTATTATCCGGCCGGTTCATACTTGAACGGTCTTGTTGTTGAGAGTATCGGTGGTGGTATCTGTCAGGTATCATCAACTCTGTATAACGCAGTACTCTTGGCAGAACTTGATGTTATTGAGAGACATAATCATTCAATGATCGTGTCTTATGTTGAGCCTTCCGCAGATGCTGCTATAGCGCAGTCAGGCGGAAAGGATTTCAAGTTTAGAAACAATACAGATTCGCCGATCTACATTGAGGCTATCTGCACACCTGATAAGCATGTTACATTCACAATTTATGGACATGACAACAGACCTGCAGGAAGAAAAGTTACTTACAAGAGCATTATTCTTGATAAGACACCTGCATCAGAAGATAAATACATGACAGATCCTTCACAGGCACTTGGCTATGTAGGAATGCAGTCTGCTCACCTTGGATACAAGTCACAGCTTTGCAAGGTTGTTGAGGAGAACGGTGTTGAATCTGCAACAAAGATAATCAATACCAGCACATACAACATGGTTCCCAGAATTATCATGGTTGGAACAAAGGGTGCAACTGAGGCTGATATTGCTGAGCTTAAGACAGCAATGGATACAAAGGAAATTAAGACTGTAAGAAATGTTGCACAGGAACTTGGTAAGAAGAAATCTGTTGCAGCAAGCCTAAATACAGACTCAGAGGCTGATCAGAAGAAGACTGTTACTACTGATTCAGATCTTGAGGGCGCAGAGGCAAGAAATGATAAGCCTGAGAATAAAGAGAAGAAAAAGGGCATATTAAGCGAAGGCTAAAAACTGATCAAGACCCGGAGAAGGCATGAAAATAGGCAAAATTTCAGAGAACATTCTTAAGAGATCTGTTTTAAAGTTGATAAAAACTGAACATAAAAAAGATATTAGCGCAGCTGTAGGGACAGACTGCGCTTTTTCTGAACCAAAAAAAGTGTATTCTGCCGTTGCTCCCGTAACTGAAAAAGTTGATAGTGCCGGATATTATGCGGTTATGAAAGCGGTTGGAAATCTTGTTATCCACGGGATAGAGCCCGATCATGTGACAGTGTCTATTCTTCTTCCCGAAGAAACGGAGGAGAAGCAGCTTAAAGCTATTGTCAGAGATGTAATAGCAGCATGCAATGAATACGGAGTTACATATGCCGGCGGGCATACTGAGGTGACAAGTGCGGTAACAAGGCCCGTTATTACGGCAAACTGCATGGGAACTGCGGAAAATGGCGGCTTTGACATTGGTAAAAATAAAAAGCTTAAATCCGGTCTTGCTCTTGTTATCACTAAGTGGATAGGGCTTGAAGGAACGGCAATGCTGGCGCAACAGGGAAGGGAAGAGCTATGCTCCAAATATCCGGTTCCTTTTGTCAGAGATGCCATTGAATTTAAGGATTATCTCAATGTGGCGAAAGAGGCCGCAGTCGCCATTAAGTCCGGAGCTGTCGCTGTTACCGATATCTCGAACGGAGGAGTATTTGCTTCACTTTGGGATATTGCAGAGCGAGCCGGAACCGGACTTTGCGTAGATTTAAAAAGTATTCCGATAAGACAGGAAACGGTAGAAATCTGCGAGTTTTATGAAATCAATCCATATCAGCTTTTGTCGGGAGGCGCGTTGCTTATCGCTTGTGAAGACGGTGATAGGCTTGTGGCAGAATTTGAGAAAGAGGGAATACCCGCGAAAGTTGTTGGATATTTAAAAAGTGGAAACGACAAGATTATCACAAATGCAGATGAATCAAGGTTTCTGGATATGCCGGGATGCGATATGATACATAAAATACTGGGATAAATGCTCAGAAACCGATTTTTGTAGTATTATATATATCGGGATGAATAACAGGAGGATGGAGATAAGTTATGAGCATCAGAGAAGAAATTTTAACGATTATTGAGAAAAACAGCCGTATAGATGTTAAGGAACTTAGCGTTCTTATCGGTTCAGAAGAAATAACAGTCGCAAATGAGCTTAAAGCCCTTGAGGACGAAGGTGTAATTTGCGGTTATCATACAATGGTTGACTGGTCAAAGACAAGCATTGATAAGGTGAATGCCCTTATAGAAGTTAAGGTTACACCTCAGAGAGGCCTTGGTTTTGATAGCATCGCTGAGAGAATATACAAATATCCCGAAGTTAAGAGTGTCTATCTCATGAGCGGAGGTTTTGACCTTATGGTAATTCTTGAAGGCAAAACTCTGCAGGAAGTGGCGGGCTTTGTTAACAATAAACTTGCTACACTTGATACTGTGCTCAGTACCGCGACACACTTTATTCTCAAGAAATACAAGGATCACGGAACAATACTGACCAGAAAGTACGAAGACACAAGGGAGAAGATAACACCATGAGAAATCCGATAGGTAAGAAGATTGTTGATATAAAGCCCTCGGGGATCAGAAAGTTTTTTGACATTGTTCAGGAGACAGAGGGAGCTATATCTTTGGGTGTGGGCGAGCCTGACTTTGACACACCTTGGCATATAAGAGATGAGGGAATCTACTCACTGGAGAAGGGAAGGACATTCTATACTTCCAACTCCGGACTGAAGGAGCTTAGAACAGAAGTTTCTGAGTATATAAAGAGAACTCAGGGAGTGAGCTACGATCCCTTAAAAGAAATTTTTATAACGGTAGGAGGATCGGAAGCAATTGACCTTGCGCTTAGAGCAATGGTAGACCCGGGGGATGAGGTGCTTATTCCTCAGCCCAGTTATGTATCATATGAGCCTTGCGCAATACTTGCGGATGCAACTCCTGTAATAATTGAGCTAAAGGAAGAGAATCAGTTCAGACTGACTGCTGAGGAAGTTCTTGAGAAAGTAACGGATAAGACCAAGATTCTTGTTCTTCCGTTCCCTAACAATCCGACAGGGGCGGTTATGGAAAAAGAAGATCTTGAAAAGATCGCAGCAGTTGTAAGAGAAAAAGATCTCTACATAATCTCCGATGAAATTTACGGAGAACTCACATACAACGGAAAGCATGTGTCTATTGTTTCGCTTCCCGGTATGAAAGAGAGAACTATTCTGATAAACGGTTTCTCAAAGGCATATGCAATGACAGGTTGGAGACTCGGATATGCTTGCGGACCCGAAGAAATCATGACACAGATGGTCAAGATTCATCAGTTTGCAATCATGTGTGCACCCACAACCAGCCAGTATGCTGCTGTGGAGGCGCTTAAGAACGGTGATGAAGATGTAAAGATGATGCGTGAGCAGTACAACCACAGAAGAAGATATCTTTTGAATGAGTTTAAGCGCATCGGACTTCCGTGTTTTGAACCATACGGAGCGTTTTACGTTTTCCCGTGCATAAAGAAGTTTGGAATGACCAGTGATGATTTCTGTACAAGGCTTCTTAAAGAGGAAAAACTTGCAGTTGTTCCCGGAACGGCGTTTGGCGATTGTGGAGAAGGATATATCAGAATTTCGTATGCATATTCGCTTGATAATTTGAAAACTGCAATGAAAAGACTTGAAAACTTCATATCAAGATTATAAAAAATACCCCGGAGGAATCAATCATCCTTCGGGGTTTTGATTTTCGATAAATCATTAAATCAGAAATCCAACTTTGAATCAAAAAGATTTGTTTCAAACAGTTTGTTGTATCCCTGCCATCCGGGTTCTGTGATGTTGTTGAGGATTTCGGTAAATGTCTCCATCTTGGCATCGGTATTGTCTGCCATATTAAGGGCAACAGCCTCGATAATTGAAGGCTTTTTGGGTGAACCGTATTCGTATTCTCCGTGGTGAGCAAGGATGCAGTGTATGAGCTCCTGCTTTAAAAGAGTGGGGAAGCCGTTGATGTTCTTAACCTTATCGTTTATCATCTCGGCACCGATAACGATATGTCCGAGAAACTGACCTTCATCCGTGTAATCATTTGTCGGGAAAAGACTAAGTTCTCTTGTTTTGCCGATATCATGGCACATTGCGGCGGTAAGCAGAAGATCTCTTTTGAGAACGGGATAAGATTTGCAGTAATAATCGCAAAGCTTCGTTACGCTGAGGGAGTGTTCCAAAAGTCCGCCTATAAATCCGTGATGCACAGTTTTTGCGGCGCTTGATTTGCGGAATTTATTTATAAAATCTTCGTCCTGTACGAAGAACTCTTCAAGGAGTTTCTTGAGATAAGGATTTTCAACAGTTCCTATTATTCCGAGAAGTTCTTTGTACATCTGGTCGTTATCTTTTGATGATACGGGAAGATAAAGCGCAGGATCGTATTCTCCTTCATGGCACTTTCTGGCACGTTTAACATTGATCTGAATTGCACCGTTAAAACTTGTAACTTCTCCGAAAATATCAAGATAATCGGCATCATCGAAGTCATCAATACCTTCGCTGTTGGGCTCCCAGATCTTGGCATCTACGGTTCCCGTTTTATCCTGAAGAGTAACGGAAAAATATTCCTTACCATTCTTGGTCGTGGCGCTGAGCTTGTGTTTGCACATATAGATGTCTGCTATTCTGTCGCCGGGTCTTAAGTCTTTTAAAAATTTCATTGAAATCCTCTTTCTAAATCTGAAAATTAGTCGTGTGTAGCGCTTTCAAGCGTAACCTGCGTTTTAATCTCTGTATAACCTTTGTTAGATTGTCTCATTACAGTAACTGATATTATATCATCAGGAGAGTAATCGGCAAGTTTTTTAACAAATGCGTCAAAAGAAATAATATCATTGTCATCAATTTTTGTGATGATGTCGCCGCTTTGGATCAAGGCCTTTCTTGCGGGTGATGTTTCTTCCGTGGAAGTTACAAAGGCTCCCTGAGGCATGTTCATCTCATCGCGTATTGCTGCCGGGATATTTTTGCCGTAGATTCCGAAGTATGCGCGTTGAGTCTTGTTTGAGAGATCTTCAATAAGATTTCTTAACTCTGTTATCGCTATCGCGGATATATGATTTTCCAGGCCTTTGCGATTTTTCTTGTTCTCATCGCTGTTATAATTCATATCTATGATGCCGAGAAGTTTGCCGTTTAGGTCGATGAGGGCACCTGTGCTGTCACTGCTTCCGGGCATATCGGTCGTAATAATCTTGTAATTGGAGTCTGCAAGATACAAAGGAGACTTGTCCGAAGTTATCAATCCGATAGAAACAGAACGCTGAATACCTGTCGGGCTTCCAATCGCGATGACGGGAGTGGCCGTCAGATTGGTAAAATTGGTATTTGCAAAATCCGCAGTTTTAATTGTTTCTTTGGTGGATTCTTGTATTGATGAGAGCTTGACGGTGATAACGCAAAGCTTTGTGATATTGTCCGTAAGGCACATTTCAGCTTCTGCCATCGATTCGTCGTTAAATGTAACTCTTATATTCTTTGCATTTTTTACGGCAGATGACGGAACAAGGATAAATAGAGCAGCTCCGTTGTCTGCGACGATAACACCGGACGCACCGTTGTTTTCAAAAGAGTCGTTGAACCAGTCGGTGTTGTTTGCCACGCCTGTCACTCTTACAATGCTCTTAGATGATTCATCGGCTACATCCTTAAGAGAAGATGTCATTATTTTGGCAAAATCGGATCCGTTGAACGCATAGGAAGCAAGCGCTTCATCCAGCTGATTTTTTTGATTTTCTTCATTTTGCTGTGCTTCATTTTCGGCAATTTCAGTGTCGTCGGCAAACATTTCTTCGGGAGTAAGCTCATCGCTGGCTGATTCCTCAGGAAGAGAGATTTTCTCGGGCTGACTTTCGGGGTACAATCTGTCGCTTAAAAGAGGCTGCAACAGAAGGAATGTAAGACAAGACACCAACCCAAACACGACAGCCATTGAAGCGGTTATTATGGTTCTTCTGAGAAGCTTTTTTCTGTTTATAGGTCGCTGTTTTATCTTTTCACTTATAAACGAGGTATCTTTTTTGTTCTCGTCCTGATCGTTAAAAGGCATATCATTTCCTCCGTTTTACTATCCAATTATAGCCGCTTTTTGGGCTGAATACTAGCCACAAGGTCTTATAAATGATAAACTGTAGTTTGGATATTTGTGTAAAAGATGTGGTATTAAGGGATATAAGATGAATCAAAAAGCACTTCACGTACTTGAGTACGATAAAATAACAGAGAGACTTACAGAACATGCAAGTTCGGAGCCGGGAAAGAAGCTTTGCAGAGAGCTTGTTCCGTCATCTGATATAAAAGAGATCAGAAAAAATCAGCAGAAGACAAAAGACGGAATTGACAGGATATTCAAAAAAGGCTCGATTTCTTTTGGCGATAACAAGGATTTTACAGGTGTTCTTAAGGCGCTTAAAATAGGCAGCTCTTTGGATGCGGCAAATCTTCTTAGGATTGCGGCTTTTTTGGATAACGTAAACAGAGTAAAGTCATACGGAAGACCGCAGAGAGACGGCGAAGCAAGGGATTCTCTTTCAGAGAGTTTTGAGCTTTTGGAGCCGCTTACTTTTGTTTCTCAGGAAATCAGAAGGTGCATTGTTTCCGAAGATGAGATCAGCTCTGACGCAAGTCCGGCGCTTAAGCACATAAGGCGCGACATTATGCTGACCAATGACAGAATACACGAGCAGCTTGGCAGGATGATAAACGGATCTATGAGGACATATCTTCAGGATGCGGTTGTTACCATGCGTGGAGACAGATATTGTATTCCGGTTAAGGCGGAGTATAAGTCGCAGATAAACGGACTTGTTCACGACCAGTCGTCTTCCGGTTCGACTCTTTTCATCGAGCCTGCGGCGGTTGTTGAGCTTAATAACAAGTTAAAAGAGCTTATGCTACATGAGAGTGCCGAGATTGATAAGATACTCGCGGAGCTTAGCGTAAAGGTTTCTGAGCACGTAAACGATATCAAATACAATTCGGAGATAATGACCGATCTTGATTTCATTTTTGCGAAGGCTTCTTACGCACTTGAGATCAACGCGATACCGCCGGTGTTCAATGACCGTCACTATTTCGATATCAGAAAGGGCAGACATCCTCTTATCGACAAGAATAAGGTAGTGCCGATAGATGTTTATGCCGGAAAAGATTTTGGAATGTTGATAATCACAGGTCCCAATACGGGTGGTAAGACTGTAACCCTTAAGACTGTAGGTCTTTTGACCATAATGGGACAGGCGGGGCTTGCGATACCTGCAGGCGACAGATCTGAGCTTTCCGTATTCGATGAAGTATATGCGGATATCGGAGACGAGCAGAGTATCGAGCAGTCTCTTTCAACATTTTCATCGCATATGACAAATACGGTTTCTATACTAAAAAATGCAGATGAGAATTCACTGTGTCTTTTTGATGAGCTTGGTGCGGGAACCGATCCCACAGAGGGAGCGGCTCTTGCCATTTCAATACTTAACGATCTTCATAAGCGAAATATCAGGACGCTTGCAACAACGCATTACAGCGAGCTTAAGGTTTATGCGCTCAATACTGCCGGTGTGCAGAATGCAAGCTGCGAATTTGATGTGGAATCATTGAAACCTACATACAGGCTTCTTATCGGCATTCCAGGAAAAAGTAATGCTTTTGCAATCTCTTCAAAGCTTGGACTTTCGGAAGATATAATCGATGCGGCCAAAGAGCAGATAAGCACCGAGGATAAGAAGTTCGAGGATCTTCTTGCAGATCTTGAGATGAGCAGAAAGACAATCGAGAGCGAGAGGCTTGAGATTGCCGAGTATAAAAAAGAGGTTGAAGAGCTTAAGAAGCAGCTTGAGGAGAAGACCGATAAGCTCGACAGGCAGCGTGAGGAAATCCTCAGAGAAGCTAACGAGCAGGCAAGGGATATCCTTCAGGAAGCCAAAAATGTTGCGGACGAGACCATAAGAGTATTTAGAAAGGCAGGTCCCGGCGCGTCAATGCAGGATCTTGAGAGAGCCAGAACAGGTGTCGGCCAGAAGATTTCTGACAAGAATAAAGCAATATCGGTAAAAAAAGAAAAAGCAAAAGAGACTCATCCGATTTTGAAAGAATCGCAGCTTAAACTTGGAGAGTCTGTAAAGATAGTGTCCATGGGACTTAAGGGTACGATCAGTTCAAAACCTGACAAGGACGGAAATCTCTATGTTCAGTGCGGAATAATGCGTACCAAGACAAATATCAGAGATCTTGTTCTTGTAAAGGAAGATGATGGCAAGGCTGCAATGAAGAAGTTTTACGGAAGGTCTACAGGAAGTTCAAAGATGGATCTTTCGCGTGCCGCAAATATAAAGACCGAAGTTAATCTTATCGGCAAGAACAGTGATGATGCGATCGCAGCTCTTGATAAATATCTTGACGATGCCTACATGTCGCATCTTAACAATGTCAGAGTTGTGCACGGAAAAGGTGCGGGAATATTAAGACAGGCTGTTCATGCACATCTTAAGTCGGTTCCGTATGTAAAATCTTTTAAACTCGGAGAATTTGGCGAGGGAGATGCAGGAGTTACCATAGTGACGTTTATAAAGTGAGGGAAATAATAGGATATGGTTAGTAAACAGAAAATTCTGATAGTTGATGATGATAATAATATTGCGGAGCTCATTTCGTTATATCTTGTAAAAGAGTGTTTTGAAACAAGAATATGTAACGACGGTGAGTCTGCGATCAATGCTTTTGACAGTTTCAAGCCCAATCTGGTGCTTCTTGACCTGATGCTTCCGGGAATAGACGGATATCAGGTGTGCAGAGAGCTTAGGGCAACTTCTCAGGTTCCGATAATCATGCTTTCGGCAAAAGGAGAAGTTTTTGATAAGGTTCTGGGGCTTGAGATGGGCGCCGACGATTATATGGAGAAGCCTTTTGATTCAAAAGAGCTTGTTGCAAGGGTAAAAGCGGTTCTCAGAAGATATAAACCGCAGGCGCAGGAGCAGGCTGAGTCGGACGATAAGGTTGTGAGATATCCGAATCTGGAAATCAACATGACCAATTATTCAGTGACATACATGGGGGAAAGAGTGGATATGCCGCCCAAGGAGATGGAGCTGTTGTATTTCCTTGCAGCTTCGCCCAACCATGTTTTTACAAGAGAGCAGCTTCTTGATCAGATCTGGGGATATGAGTATGTCGGCGATACCAGAACTGTAGACGTACATATCAAGAGACTCAGAGAAAAGATAAACGATCATGATAACTGGAGAATAGCAACGATCTGGGGAATCGGATACAAATTTGAGGTGCAACAGTAAATGAAACGGACACTTTATTTAAAGTTTCTTTTGGCATATTTGCTGTTTGGTATTTTTGGATTTATTGTTGTTGCGACATTTGTATATGATATGACCTATGAGAGATTAAGGCGTGATAAGGCCGATAACATGTACCGTGTTGCAACACAGATAGCAAATACGTATGCAGCGGATCTTTATACAAATATGGCTTCGCTTGAGACGGTTCATCAGCAGCTCGTGTCGTTGTCCATGTATATGGATGAATCTGTTATCTGGATAGTTAATCCGTCTGGAAGACTTGTCCTTGATTCTTCAAGAGTTTTTAAGCAGAATGAGGAAATTGCGATAAAGGATTTTGATCCCACTGTTATAGGGAATTCTTATTATACGATAGGAAATTTCTGGGGACAGCTGAGTGAGGAGAACTTAAGTGTTTTTGCGCCGATAACCGCAAACTGGAAAGTTCAGGCATATGTTGTTATTCATGAGCCTTTGTCGGCGATAAAAGCATCGGCAAATACGTTTCTTGATATATCATATCTGATGCTTCTTGTGCTGTTTCTTTTGTCGCTCATAATCCTTATCTTTTTCACAGAGCTGGTATATTTGCCGCTTAGGAAGATCACAACCGCGACAGAGCAGTATGCTGTGGGAAATATGAGCTATGAGTTCTCGGTTGAGTCTGAGGATGAGATGGGATATCTTGCGGCTTCTCTTGCATATATGGCGGGCGAGATAGCAAGGCAGGAGGACGATCAGAGGAAATTTATAGCCAACGTTTCGCATGATTTCAGGTCTCCGCTTACATCCATAAAAGGATATCTTGTTGCGATGCAGGACGGAACTATTCCGCCTGAGATGCATGACAGGTATCTTGGAATCGTAATAAATGAGACCGACAGGCTTACAAAGCTCACAAATGAGATGCTTACGCTCAACAATCTGAATACAAAAGGAATGCTCCTTGATAAGAGCGACTTTGATATAAACAGTATTATCAGGACGGTTGCGGAATCTTTTGAAGGAACATGCCTTAACAAAAATATTGCGATAAATCTGGTGCTTACAGATGACAAGATGCTTGTAAATGCAGATATGAGTAAGATACAACAGGTTCTTTACAATCTTGTGGATAACGCAATCAAATTCAGCAATAAGAATTCGGCGATCAAGATTGAGACAACCGAGAAGCACAGCAAGGTATTTGTTTCTGTAAAAGACAGCGGAATAGGAATACCAAAGGACGATCAGAAGCTTATTTTTGACAGGTTCTACAAATCCGATCTTTCAAGAGGTAAGGACAAGAAGGGAACAGGACTTGGACTTGCCATTGTAAAAGAGATAATTAAAGCGCATGAAGAAAATATAAATGTCATCAGCACAGAAGGCGTCGGAACGGAATTTATCTTTTCCCTCCCGAAGGCTAAGGCAATGGATGTGGATGACGAGGAGTAATAGAAAGTTATGCATATAGTTTTACATCAGCCGGAGATTCCGCAGAATACAGGAAATATCGGAAGGACATGTGTTGCGACGGGAACTTCGCTGCATCTTATAGAACCGCTTGGATTCAGGCTCAATGAAAAAGAACTTAAGCGCGCGGGTATGGACTACTGGGACAGGCTCGACGTCACAAGGTATATGGATTTTAATGATTTTAATGAAAAGCATCCGGGAGCAAAAATCTGGATGGCTACTACAAAGGCAAAGCGCTCCTATACCGAGGTCTCTTTTGGCATGGATGATTTCATCATGTTTGGAAAAGAGAGCGCGGGGATTCCCGAGGAGATTCTTGTGGAAAACGAGGAGAACTGTATCAGAATTCCTATGGGAAATGACATCAGGTCTTTGAATCTGTCCAATTCTGTGGCGATTGTTTTGTACGAGGCGCTTAGACAGAATGATTTTAAGGGACTTGAGAAAGAAGGCGAACTTCACAGGCTTCATTGGAAGTAAAATCAGGTGGGATATATGAGTGGTAAAAAAGATATTGCGACTGCGGGCTACAAAAAGGATGACATCCTGACAGTCGATATAACCGATATTGGAAATGATGGAGAGGGCATAGGCAAAATAAATGGCTATACCCTTTTTATTAAGGACGCAGTTATCGGGGACAAAGTAAAAGTAAAGGTAATGAAGGCGAAGAAGAACTATGCCTATGCGCATCTAGAAGAGGTTATTGAACCTTCAAAGCATCGTATAACGCCGAAGTGTCCTGTTGCAAGGCAGTGCGGCGGCTGTCAGATTCAGAGCATGTCTTATGAAAGGCAGCTTGAATTCAAGCAGAACAAAGTTAGAAACAATATCATAAGGCTCGGCGGATTTGACGCGGAGTTTGTTAATAGTGTGATGAATCCGATTATCAGAATGGATGAACCGTGGGAGTATAGAAATAAAGCACAGTTCCCTGTTGGATGTGACAAAGAGGGCAAGATTGTTACGGGCTTCTATGCAGGAAGATCGCACAATATCATTCCCATGACGTCCTGCTGTATAGGTGTAAAAGAAAATGAAGAGATCATGGAGATTGTAAAGTCTCATATGATCGATAATCATGTGCGTCCATATGACGAAGTGTCGGGAAAAGGGCTTGTTCGTCATGTTCTTATTCGAAAGGGATTCACAAGCGGCGAGATAATGGTGTGTCTTGTTATCAATTATCGCGCGGCTTCAGGCGCTTCGAAGAAAGCGAAGGCAGGGGCAGGTGGTGCGCAGGTAGAATATATCGGCGGACAAAAGGCGCTTGTCGAGAAGCTTTCTAAAGTTAAAGGCATGAGCAGTATCTCAGTCAGTATCAATACGGAGAAGACCAATGTTATCATGGGGCTTGAAGTTCATACTATCTGGGGAAAAGATACAATAAGCGATACTTTGTGCGGACTTAAATTTGAGATATCGCCGCTTTCTTTTTATCAGGTTAATCCTGTGCAGACAAAGAAATTGTATGAGCAGGCGATTGAATATGCTTCGCTTACGGGAAAAGAAACTGTGTGGGATCTTTACTGCGGAATCGGAACAATCACGTTGTCGATGGCAAAGACTGCAGGCAGAGTCTATGGTATCGAGGTTATTCCCGAAGCAATCGAGGATGCAAAGCGAAATGCCGAGCGAAACGGGATTTCTAACGCGGAGTTTTACTGTGGCAAAGCTGAAGAAGTCCTTCCTGAGTTCTATGAGAAAAAGAGAAAGACTGTATCCGGCGGAGACGACGGCTCCAGCCTTCATCCCGATGTGATCGTAGTCGATCCGCCAAGAAAAGGCTGCGACTTTGTCTGCCTTGAAACAATGCTTAAGATGCAGCCTGAGAGGATCGTGTACGTAAGTTGCGACTCCGCAACACTCGCAAGAGACCTTCGCATTCTTGCAGACGGCGGGTATGAGATAAAAGCAATTCGTCCCTGCGATATGTTCCCTTGGACTGTGCATGTGGAGACTGTAGTGTTGCTCACAAGAGTGAACTAATAGAAATCCTTGAATTTACGCACTTTTTCGAGCATTTCACGTTTGATAAGACAGATTATTCTGAGCGTGGAAAGCATATGAAAAAGTATATTCGGGTAGTTGTAGCTGTTGAACTCGTGACAGTAGGTGCAAAAATAGAGACTAGAGCTATTTATAGTATATATTCTATGATGTCTGATTATGGTACGCATAGAGAAGAAGGGACGGTTGAGCAACCTTCAAAAGAAGATGCACTAATGATGTATCGGATGATGCAGGATATAGTGCTATGGATTTTTCAAAAACATAATGATGTAGATTGATTTGTAATGAGGAATGGCAGCATATGGAAGGTAATTATCCTGTTATTACACTGTGTGGAAGCACACGTTTTAAAGAAGAATTTATGATGGCACAGAAGAGGCTTACACTGGAGGGCAACATTGTCATCAGTGTGGGCCTCTTCGGCCATTCAGGGGATGAGGAAGTCTGGGATGGTATGGATGAAGGTACTTTATCCAAGACTAAGGAAATGCTGGATGATATGCACAAGCGGAAAATTGACATGGCTGATGAGATATTTGTAATCAATGTCGGAGGTTATATAGGCGACAGTACGCGTTCTGAGATTGATTATGCCATTGAACATGGTAAGAAGGTTCGATATCTGGAGGACTAAGCATGGGAATTTTTACAGATGGAGATGATGAAGAAGACGAGTTATTTGATCTTTATATGCTAAATGAAATACATGAAGACAGTAATAAAGGCGATAGTACAAATCATTCAGGCGGATGCCTGACAAGTTTTCTTCTTATTATGACTGTTCCTATCGGAATAGTTTTTGGGGTGATTTCTATAATCGTATAAGTGAAAGGTGGTTTTTCTTATGAGTATTTGGTTATTTAGAGCAGGAAGAAATGGTGAATATGAATCCAAGTTTCTTGAGGATAAGAGGATCTATTTAACTTGGGATGGATTAAATGTAGATCTTTCAGGATATCAGGACCGAGATAAACTCTTACAAAAACTGACAGAGATGTATAGTGGCGAAAAGCCAAATACCATTAGAAATTGGGCGTCACAGATATATCCAATTGCTCATCGTATTGAAAAGGGCGACTGGATTGTTCTTCCAAGTAAAATGTCTAGCACCATTCATTTTGGAAAAGTTGTGGGCGATTATACATTCGATGGAAATGCATCTAACCCTTATTTCCATTATAGAAGTGTTGATTGGTTCGCTACAGATATACCAAGAAATAACTTTGATCAGGATATCTTGTATTCCTTTGGCGCGTTCATGACTGTTTGCAAGATTACCAGAAATGATGCTGAGCAAAGAATAAAAGATATGGCTGCAAATAATTGGAAGGTAAAAAGCGCTCCGCAGAAAGTATTCGCAGATGCCGATGATATTGAAACAGTATCTCAGACAAATATAGAAGAGGCTTCAAGAGACGCCATTTCTAAGTATATTATTCAGAAGTTCCAGGGCTATAAAATGGAACAGCTAATATCTGAAATACTAAAGGCAAAAGGTTTTACAGTTTATCATAGTAAGCAAGGTGCAGACGGAGGAAAAGATATACTTGCAGCTGGCGGAGAAATGGGATTTGGTTCACCAAAGATTTGTGTTCAGGTGAAATCTCATGATACACCGATAGATCGTCCTACACTTGATCAGCTCGGTGGAGTAATGAATAAGGTCGGTGCGGAGTATGGACTTCTCGTATCGTGGAGCGGATTTAAGAGCAGCGTAGAACAGGAACGTGGTAATCAGTTCTTTAAAATTCGCCTTTGGGATGCAAATGATGTTATAGATGAGCTGTTTAACAATTATGACAAGCTTAGCTCTGATTTACAGGCTGAGATACCTCTTAAAAGAATATGGATGCTGAGCGATGACGGAGAGGAGTAGAGACTCTATGCCTGACGAGATTAGAAGCATTCGTATAGAATCAAACAATATCTGTTATGGACCGGAGCCAGGTGCTGATGATGAAGTGGAACAATATCTTACTATTTCTTCAACGGGAAGAGTATGGTTTTCTGCACGAAATTATCAGCAGTATTGTAATAGTAAGGACTATTGCCGTAAGAAGCAGACAAGCATTGATAAATGGAAGGCAGAGTTTCTCTTACGCTTAATAGATAATATTTCAGAGAATATGTCTTTTGTAACAGACGTTGGATCTTATGATTTGGAAATCAGGTATTCAAATGATACAAAGAGGAGAATATCAGGATCTCTTATCGGCGGTGTATATTCACATGCCTATGGAGAGGAAAATAATGTTGATGTTACCAGATTGATCAGAAGATATATTCCTGTATATGGATTATGGGCTTTCGATGGTTCTACAGCTCCTGATTATGAAGGGAAAAAAGCGGTTTTTCTTTTTGCTGAAGCGTGGGAGAAATTTTTCAAGAATCCTGATTCAAGTAAAGATTTTGAAGATGGATTTGGACGTGAGTGTGAGTCTTTAGGCTTTCAGATGGATTGCGGAGAAAAGTTTGTTTTTGAATGCAAGAAGAGAGGATGTAAGACTCCTTATGGCGAAGGTTTAAAAGAAGCTGTAGCTGATATAGATGATATCGAAGTTATCGGTTCAGGTGCTTTTTCATATTGGAGAGGTTTAACACACTGGGATTTTATGTACCATCTTGGAACAGAAGAATGTGGTATTTTTCTCTGTTTGCTGCAAAGACTTAAGGAGTTAACTAGAAAGGTATAGGTGCACACGACAGAAGGAGTAAATTGAATTGAACCAGAAAATGACTATGGTTGCAGATGAGATTGGCAGGAGTATTTGCAAATACTATAACGAAGATTATCTGGAAACTCTGTTTGAAAAAAATCAAATTATTATAGAAGATGTTATTTTTCAAATACTAGTGGAGTGCTGTAGATATGCATACTTATCCAGCTCGGAAAAACATCCAATTACATTTTATATTGAGCGTGACGAACTTGAACTAGAGCCAGAACGTAAAACTATAAAAAGAATAATTGACTATGTAAATGAAAAATATGACATTGAAGAGAGACAATCCCAATTTGATACGGAGGTGATTATTGTGATAAAACCGAAAAGATTAAAAAGTGGAGATACGATAGCCATTGTAAGCCTCTCATGGGGTGGGCTGGGTGACGCCAAGCTTATTCACAAATATGGAATTGCTAAAGACCGTTTAGAACGCGACTTTGGCTTAAGTGTTGTTGCTATGCCGCATGCTCTTAAGGGGAGCGAGTTTGTTTATGCCCATCCGGAACTAAGGGCAAAAGACTTAATGGATGCATTTTCGGATTCTTCCATTAAGGGGATTTTCTGTGCCATAGGGGGCGATGACTCCGTAAGATTATTGCCATATATTGATTATGAGATTATTAGGAACAATCCTAAGATTTTTATGGGATATTCAGATACTACAGTCACTCATTTTATGATGAACAAAGCCGGAGTGGTTTCCTATTATGGTCCATCCGTTATGGCTGAATTCGGCGAATATGTTCAGATGTTTGACTATACGGAAAAATCGGTAAAGAGTTTATTATTCGACGATTCAAACGGATATGAGGTTTCTTCCTGCGAATACTGGTCGGACGACCATGTTTCCTGGTCAGAAGAAAATGTGAATGTGAAAAAGAAAACACGTCCGGAGGAGCATCATTATGAAGTGTTATCGGGAAACGGAAGTATCACTGGAGAATTATTAGGCGGTTGCCTGGATGTATTCCCGATGATCATTGGTACTGAAGTATGGCCTGAGCGCGATGAATGGAAGAATAAGATACTTCTTGTTGAAACAAGTGAAGAAAAGCCAAGTCCCGATCTGATAACGTATTATCTGAGGAACCTTGGCGCACAGGGAATACTGAATCGGATCAGGGGAATTGTCGTTGGAAAGCCTCAGGATGAACAGTTTTATGAGGAGTATAAAGAAGTGTATCGGACTGTGTTAAATGAGTTTAACTGCCAATACCTGCCGGTCATTTACAATGTAAACATAGGTCACGCTGTTCCTACCGGAATCCTGCCGTTAGGGATAGAATGTGAGATCAATCTTGATAATAAAATTATCCGATTACTTGAATCGGCTACAGAATAGTAGAAATTTGCGGCACTTATGGAGATTACTGAAAATGATACGACTTGAAAAAGTAAACGGGAATAATGTCTGGGATCTGCTGAAATTGCGGGTTTCAGAGGAACAGAAAAACTTTGTGGCGGATAATGACATCAGTATTATCGAGGCATATACCGCTATCACCGAGAATGGATATGCTTTTCCATTTGGAATATATGATGGTGATACACCGGTGGGGTTTCTGATGATCGGATTTGATACCGATGATTACTGGGATGATGCACCGGCGATAGCAAAGGGCAATTACAACCTATGGCGTTTGATGATCGATAAAGCATATCAGGGAAAGAGATATGGAATGGAAGATTCTGCTAAGAGGACAACAGTAAAAGTAAATCCGCAACTATTAACCCGGGCATCCTTAATGGATGGCTTTTTTATTTTTCAAGAAGGAGTAGATGAAATGCTAAATCAAGAATATCTTCCGTGCAACAGACAGATCCATATCAAACTTTCGGATGAGGAACTGAATTTGATCCGGGAGCGAATGGAGCAAATGGCTTTCTCAAACATGAGCGCCTATATCAGAAAAATGGCAATTGACGGATACTAGATCAAGGCGGATTTCTCCGAGATTCATGAACTGGCCAGGCTTATGAGCATTGACAGCAGAAACATCAATCAGATTGCAAAAGCGGCTAATACCTATGGCTGGGTCGATGAAAACATCATTGCTGATATGAAAGCTGAATATGAGAAAGTTTTGAAAACAGTAAAAGACAAAGATGAATGGAGTTCTCTTGCAAACTGAATTGGTGAAGTCACAATTTGTGACTTCACGAGAAAACACATTTTTTTCTGGACAAGGTGGAGGTTGTAGAAAATTTCCATATGCCTTTACAGAACAGGGCATTTATATGTTAGCAACGGTTCTAAAGGGTGAATTGGCCACTAAGCAGAGTATTTTTATAATGCGTGCTTTTAAGGAGATGCGTCACTTCATTGCTAATAATGCTCTAATGTTTGAGAAGATTAATGCTATCGAACTGAAGCAGTTGGAATATCAAAAAGATACAGATGAGAAGTTTGGCAGGATATTTGAGTATATGGCAAATCATGAGGAAGAAAATCAGAAGATTTTCTATGATGGTCAGATTTTTGATGCCTTCAGTTTTCTTACAGATATTATCGGACATGCAAAGAAGGAAATTGTTTTAATAGATGGATATATTGATGTGATTACATTAAATATCCTTGCTAAGAAAAATGCGGGCGTTGATGTATTTGCATATACGTTGCCCAGTGCAAGAATATCTTCGCAGGATATTAATAATTTCAATGCACAGTATCCTACATTAACAATTAAAAAGACTATAGCTTTTCATGATCGGTTTTTGATTATAGATGGTGTGGAAGGCTATCATATCGGAGCTTCTTTGAAGGATGCAGGAAAAAAGTGTTTTGGGGTGAATAAGATAGAGGGTACGGATGTTGTTAAGGATATTATGAAGAAAGCACAACAGACAGGTACGTAACATAGAAGGGATTGATATCGGTATTTATACGACGGATTTCAAAAATGAATTCATCTCCTTGACAGATATTGCACGATATAGAAGTATTGATCCAAGAATCACAATACATAACTGGCTAAGAGGAAGGGACGTTGTAGAATTCCTTGGATTATGGGAAGTATTGCATAACCCGGATTTTAAACGTATCGAATTCGATACGTTTAAGGAAGAAGTCGGAACTAATGCTTTTGTGTTTTCTATCAAGGATTGGACAGATAAACTTGGGGCAATAGGGCTATTTACGAAATCCGGACGATACGGTGGTGGGATACTCTATTTATACAATCATGAGTTTGCATAACTTTTATCGAAGTTTTACTTGTGAATGATTATGAATTTTACAAAGCATAGATATGCTAAATATGTTGCAACAAACAAGGCGCCGCAAGAAATAAGAATAAACAATAGGAAGATGAATTATAAAAATTTTACATAGATTTTACATAACTATGTGCATACATTTTACTTGCGCTTTTTATTCTGATATCCGGAAGAATATCAGGGATAGAAGGAAGAAAATTGTATGGACATTTTTAATTTATTAAATATGATTGGCGGCTTATCACTTTTTCTGTATGGAATGAGTGTTATGGGAGATGGACTCTCAAAAATGGCCGGTGGCAAGTTGGAAACAATACTTGAAACGCTTACTAAAAAACGAATTTTTGCAGTATTGCTAGGAGCGGGAGTTACAGCCGTCATACAGTCTTCATCAGCAACTACTGTTATGGTGGTAGGTTTTGTCAATTCGGGAATTATGAAGCTCTCGCAGGCGGTAGGCATTATCATGGGTGCAAACATTGGCACTACAATCACATCGTGGATGTTATCGCTTTCAGGGATCGAGGGAAGTACTATCTGGCTTAAGTTATTAAAGCCGTCTTCTTTTTCACCTGTCCTTGCAGCTATTGGTATTATTTTTTTGATGACGAGTAAGGATGAATCAAAAAAGAAGGATGCAGGTGGAATATTACTTGGCTTTGCAATTTTGATGTTTGGTATGGAAACCATGAGTGGTGCAGTATCCGGACTTGCGGATAATCCCTCTTTTACCCAAATAATGACTGCATTTAGCAATCCGATTCTTGGAATGGTAGTCGGTGCCGTTCTTACGGCGATTATACAGAGCTCTTCAGCTTCTGTAGGTATATTGCAAGCCCTATGCGCGACAGGTGCAGTTCATTATTCTGTGGCTCTGCCGATTATCATGGGACAGAACATTGGAACATGCGTCACATCAATTATCTCCTCAATTGGAGCCAATAAGAATGCCAGAAGAGCTGCCATGATACATTTGTATTTCAATCTTATAGGCACAACATTATTTATGATCGCATTTTATTCGATAAATGCCTTTGTAGATTTCGCATTTTTGGGTCAATCGGCTAATGCAGCAGGAATAGCCTTGATTCACAGTCTTTTTAATATAGGCGCGACGATCTGTTTGTTTCCATTTTCCGATGGTCTTGTTAAACTGGCAGAAATAACAATATCCGGTAATAATGAAAAAGAAGACCATGAAGAAAAAACTGTTTATATTGATGAGAGATTTCTTGAGAGCCCTGCTTTTGCCATGGAATTATGTAGGACAAAAGCAAGAGAGATGGCAGAGCTTGTTCAAAAATCAATCGAGCTGGCAACGGAGGCTCTTTTAGATTACACTTCTGATGGTGCAAAAGAAGTTGACAGGATTGAATCGTTGATTGATGAGTATGAAGATGTACTTGGTTCATATCTTGTAAAATTATCAAGTAAAAATATCTCTGCCCAAGACAGCAGGAGCATGTCTGTTATTTTACACAGTATTAGTGATTTTGAAAGAATTTCAGATCACGCCCTTGATATTGCAAAATCGGCGAAAGAGATTCATAAGAAGGAATTATCTTTTTCAAAGTCTGCCGAACGCGAAATTGTGGCAATAAACAGTGCAGTAAGAGATATTTGTGCTCTGACGGTATATAGCTTTTGCAATGACGATAATGAGAAAGCAACTCATGTAGAGCCTTTAGAGGAAGTGATAGATACTCTTACAAAGCGAATAAAAGAGAATCATATAAAAAGGCTCAAAAAAGGAAAATGTTCTATTGAGATGGGATTTATTCTTGAAGATATTTTGACGGGGCTTGAAAGAGTTTCAGATCATTGCTCAAATATCGCTTTAGAGCTTATCACTATCTATGATAATGATTACAACACACATGGATATTACAAGAATTTTTCTGATGAAGAGAGGGCTTCATTTTATAATGAATATAAAAAGGTACTAAAAAAGTATCCCTTAACTAAGAAAGAAATAAAGAAAATAAAAAAGGCAGAGATGTATAATGGCAATAATCTATATTGTTGAAGATGATGATAATATAAGGGAAATTGAAGAATTTGCGCTTATGAATGCCGGACATAAAGTTTTGGGGGTCAAGTGTGCAAAGGATTTTTACAAAAAAATAGAGGAAGTAATACCCGACTTATGTCTGATTGATATCATGCTTCCTGATGAAAATGGGAATGAGATTGTAAGGCATTTGCGCAGAAAGTCGGACACAAAGAAATTGCCAATCATAATGGTAACTGCAAAAACATCTGAGCTTGATCTTGTAAAGGGGATTGAGGACGGTGCAGATGATTATATCAAGAAACCATTTTCTGTAATGGAACTTATTTCAAGAGTCAAAGCATTACTCAGAAGAACGCTTGCTGATGAAGTGAAAGAATTATGCCTGGATGGGATCGTTGTAAATAATGCTAAACATGAGGTCTCGATTGATGGAAAGTCGGTAGAATTAACATACAAAGAGTATGAGTTATTGTCGCTATTTATTGCTAATAGGGGAATTGTGCTGACCAGAGAAATAATAATGGATGAGGTATGGGGAACCGATTACGAGGGTGAAACAAGAACTATTGATATGCATGTGAAAACTCTTCGTCATAAGCTTGGAGAGTATGGTTCCAGAATAAAAACCATCAGAAATGTGGGTTACGTAATCGAATGAAAAACAAAATAAATAAAAGACTGGTTGGGATTGCTGTTCTTGCAGTAATTGCCGCAGTTGTAGGGATTACAATTATATATTATGGCCTGTTTCAGAGACAGGTGCGGGCAGACTTATCAGTTAGTGCAAAACTATTAAAGGATACGCATTATTTTGAGTCGGTTAATAATGATGCAGATGAGATCGATTTATCTACTGATATCGAAGAACTTCGTGTTACCTGGATTGCAGAAGATGGAACGGTACTTTATGATAATGATACTTCGGCAGATCTTTTGACAAATCATAATGACAGACCGGAGATACAGGAAGCGTTTTCTGACGGCGTGGGAGAAGCTGTCAGAAAATCAGATACTATGAACAAGAATACATTTTATTATGCAATCCTTTTAGATAATGGAACTGTACTTCGAGTAGCAACTGATGCGCAAAGTCTTTTGTCTGTTTTTGTTTCGGTGGCGCCTGTTATAACTTTGATCATTTTAATTATTTTATCAGTGTGCATAGTGATTTCGCATTTACTTACAAAACAGCTGTTAAAGCCGATAGAAATAATGGTTTCAAATCTGGAAAATTCTGATTATGAATCTCCATATAAGGAACTTGATCCTCTTTCTGAAATGCTAAGATCCCAGCATGCAGATGTGCTGGCGGCTGCGAAAGCCAGACAGGATTTTACGGCTAATGTATCACATGAGTTAAAGACGCCGCTAACAGCAATTTCCGGTTATGCAGAACTATTAGAAGGCGGGATGGCCTCAGAAGAAAAGCAGAATCATTTCTATCGGGAAATTCGTAAAAATGCAGACAGATTGCTTGCGCTGATCAATGATATCATTAAACTCTCGGAACTGGATAGGGTAGATCATGGGATGGAATTCGAGAAAATAGATTTGTATGATGTGGCTCATGAGTGCGTGAATGAATTATCAGTCAGTGCAAAGCTTAAAGATATTACTATAGCCATTGATGGTAAAGAAAGTATTATACGTGGCAATAAAGAAATGATAAAGGAACTTATTGAAAACCTGGTTCAAAATGCTATCAGATATAACAATCCGGGTGGAAAAGTTTTGGTATCGGTTAATACTATAGACAATTCGCCCTGCTTGATTGTAAAAGATAACGGAATCGGAATTCCTGCAGCCGATCAACAGAGAGTTTTTGAAAGATTCTATAGAGTTGACAAAAGCAGATCCAAAGCCACAGGTGGAACAGGGCTTGGACTTGCGATTGTAAAGCATATTGTTGAAATTCATGATGCAAAAATAGAGTTGGACAGCGCCCCGGGAGTAGGGACGACGATATCGGTTCTGTTTTAGTACATCTCTTATCTACATGGAAAGAAATGTATACCTTAGACAGAAATGGTTAGAATAGATACATAAATTTAGTAAACGCAGGAATGATTTCCGGTGAACCATATATTATTCAGGGCAGAATCATTAGTAAATTATGTGATGAAGGAGAAGCGTGTAGAGGTTGAAAAGATGATAGAAACGGAAAGACTCATTCTTAGAGAGTATAAAACAGATGATTTTGACGCCCTGTATGAGATAATGTCGGATGTTGAGACAATGCAGCACTATCCGGCACCGTTTGATGAAGCAAGAACCAGACGTTGGATCGAATGGAATCTTGAGAACTATGCCCGGTATGGGTTTGGCTTATGGGCAATTGTGCTGAAAGAAACAGGGAAATTCATCGGGGATTGCGGCATTACAATACAGAATATTGATGGAGAAAAATTGCCGGAGATAGGATATCATATTCATAAAAAGTATTGGAGACAAGGATATGCAAAAGAAGCTGCTAAGGCTGTAAGAAATTGGGCTTTTGAAAATACTGATTATCCGTCATTATATTCGTACTGTAAATATACGAACGAGGCATCATACAAAACAGCAGAAGCAATAGGGATGCATTTTGAAAAGGAGTATCCTGACGAGGTAAACAAGATTACGCATGTTTCCGTAATCCATAGAGTAGCAACAAAAAAATAGGCAATCATAGGAGGGACATAATTGGAGTACAGAGTTGCAACATTGGAGGATCTTGATTTATTGACGACCTCCCGTATTGAGGTTTTAAGAGCGGCAAATAAGTTGGATGATTCGGTTGATATGACGTTAGTAGAAAAAGAATCTTACAAGTATTACAAGAAGGCTTTGGCCGATGGTACACATTTTGCGATTCTTGTAATGGAAGGGGATAAATTTATAGGGGCCGGGGGCGTCAGTTTTTATACTGTAATGCCGACTTACCACAATCCCGATGGAAAGAAGGCTTATATTATGAATATGTATACGAATCCAAAGTATAGACGACAAGGAATCGCATACAAAACTTTGGATATGCTTGTAAATGTCTCAAGAGAACGCGGGATAAATCAAATATCTTTAGAGGCGACAGAGATGGGACGACCGCTATATGAGAAATATGGCTTTGTTAAGATGGAATCTGAAATGGAACTGATTTAGGAGGCAACGATGGACATCAAATATACAGATAAACATGATTTTACTAAAAATGAATTGGAAGAATTATTTCTTTCAGTTAACTGGTCATCAGGTCATTATCCGGAGAAATTATGTATCGCAATGAAAAACTTTAATACCGTCTTTTCTGCTTATGACGGGGATAAACTGGTTGGGATGGTATGTGCTATGGATGATGGAATAATGAATGCATATGTGCATTATCTGTTGGTGAATCCTGAATACCATAATCAAAAGATTGGCAGAACACTGATCGATATGATTAAAGAGAAGTATCATAGCTATCTTAGAATAGCAGTAATTGCCTATGACAAAGAAATGCATTTTTACCAAAACTGCGGGTTTGAGAAAAGTGATGATGCATCGCCAATGTTTATAACATCTTTATGGATATAAGGAATGGGCTACTAAATTCTTGCAACTTAGACACCTATGAGTGCAACTTAGCACCGAAAATATTGTAACGAAGCTCCTTTTTCAGTAAGGTATGCATAGAAACGCGACAACTACTGAAAGGAGCTTTTTTAATGAAAACAATGACATATACAAAAGGTAAAAACAGATTCTTGAGTGGTCTTACTTTTTTGAGCTATTCTTTGGAGGCTTTCGGTGTGATAGGATTTGAATTCCTGCTTGCATATGCAATCGAATTCAATGTATATGGCTATGACTTTGGCAGTTTTAATATGTGGCAGAGTATTTTACACTGGACGATGACAATGATTGTGTGGATACTTGGCGGGCTGTACGTCATCAAAGAATGTGCACGCAAATCCGGAGTCGATTTTGTTAAGAATTGTAGAGAAAAGAGCTTTATCAGCGGAGCAAAAGAACTGTCTTTCGGCAGATGGATACTTTTAATCTCAGGAACCGTAATAAGCCTGATAGCGTCATGGATCGACTGGGACGGAAGTAAGGTTTTAAGAGAGTTTAGAAGTAGAGGAATAATTCTTTTTACATTCCAGTATCTGTACTACTTTGTTGAGGTCTTCCTTGTGCTTCTGGTCATTGTTTTCGGGCAGTATGCATTTGAAAAGTGGTTTAAAAATGATAAGATTCCCTATGGAGGAATAGTTGTGGCGCTTACATGGGGGCTTGGCCACTGGATTACAAAAGGCTCTTTGGCGACAGGAATATACATTGCCATTGAAGGATTTGTGTTCGGCGGTGCATACCTTCTTACAGAAAGAAACTTAAAACTATCCTATTTGTTCCTCTGCATCATGTTCATTTTATAAGGGGGGAAGATGAAACTGATAAAGACCAGAGAGGAAAATCTGGAAGAGAATTACCTTGAACTGCATTATGAAGACATAGATGGTGAAACAGCCGCAGTTCTGGAAAGACTGCGGCCGGCACTTAAATATATTGAGGGAATGGCAGATGGGAAGAAACTGACATATCCGCTTTCTGCCATATTTTACTTTGAATCTGTTGACAGAAAGACGTTTGCCTACACTCAAGATACCTGCATTGAGATAAAAGAGACTTTGCAAGGGGTAATATCCGAGCACAAAGATGTAGGCTTTGTGCGAATCAGCAAATCGAGCATCGTAAATCTGTACAAAATAAAGCGCCTTCAGGGTGATCTTAACATGAGAACACGCATTTTTCTAAAGAACGATGAGTGTTTGGTGATGAACAGAGGATATAGGGCAGAATTTTACGAGGCTCTAAAGAAACTCCGGGGGAGGCAAAAAAATGAAACTGATCACTAAGAATAATTTTTTTTCCATAGTTTGTACCACCTTCACAATTATAGTTTGTGGAAAATTGCTTTTTGAAAAGTGTATTGGATTCGTAGATAAGAATTATTCCGATAACATTTTTCTTTGCCTGGGGATATCGGTTCTGGCGATATTTGTTCTTTCGCTCCATAATTATTTGCAGCGATTTCCGTTTGTACCGGTGGCTATAGGCCAGTATATTGTAATTATAGGAATTGTCCTTTTAGGGGTATGGATAATGGCGCATTTTTCTGAGGTTTCGCCGTCGGCGTACAGGGATATGTTTATTTCTGTCACGATTCCCTATGTTATCGGTGCGGTAGTGTATTACATCAGTTTTTTTGTAGAAATAAAAAAAGCTAACAAATTTTTTTCGGGCTTAGAATGAATATAGAGAGTCGTACAGCGATTGGGAGGCATTTGATATGCTGAAAAATAAAGAAATTAGATATATGATCTGTGTAGCAGCTGTATTTACGGTTGCTGCGTCTGTATGCGGATATGTTTTATGTGGCATAGCCGCTTTTATTTTATTGGTGATATTGGGGATTGCTTTGGGAAGCATATTTATTTTTTTCACCAAACGCAGGTATAACGATATAGACAAACTCAATTCGTACTTGGTAAGAGTTCTTGAGGGAGATGAAACAGTGGGGATCCTCGATCAGGAAGAAGGAGAGCTGTCGCTTCTTAAAACGAACATCTATAAAACCACGTCTACGCTCAGCTACCAGAAAGATCTTTTGGCAAAAGACAAAGTGGCGCTGGCAGATGCCATTGCGGATATAAGTCATCAGTTAAAAACTCCGCTTACGTCCATGATAGTAATGAATGATCTTCTCAAAATAGAGGATGATAAGAATAAGCGTGAGGAATTTCTTCAGACTCAGTCAAACCAGCTGGACAGGATGAACTGGCTGATCCAGACTCTTTTAAAGCTATCTAAGATCGATGCCGGAACAATAATCATGAAGCCTGAAGAAACAGAAGTTGACGAACTTATCAGAGAAGTCATAAAACCTTTTGAGATACAGATGGAGCTTAAGAATATAAGCTATACACACGACGTTTTTAATATGTCTGTTAAGTGCGATAAAAACTGGACCATAGAAGCCATTCAGAATATTGTGAAAAACTGCATTGAACATATGGAGAGCGGCGGCGCGCTTTCAATAAAAACATCCGACACAAACATCTATAAGGAGATATCCGTTGAAGATACGGGCTGCGGAATAGCGGAGGAAGATCTGCCGTATATTTTTGACCGTTTCTATAAAGGGAAAAATGCAGGAAAAGACAGTGTAGGCATAGGACTAGCTCTTGCAAAGACAATCATTACGGGACAGCGCGGAGATATTGTCGTAGAAAGCACGGAAGGTGTGGGAACGAGGTTCTGTTTGAGATTTTATAAAACACTTATCTAAAATGACAAATCTGTAATTGTATAGTCACTTGATTGTAAGATTAAAATATTATTCTATTCTCATGATCAATGCATGGGAAGGGAGACAAAAGAAAAATGAACATTCTGGAAATCAGAAATCTTTGTAAAGTATATGGAACAGGGGAGACAAGGGTTGATGCTCTTAAAGATGTCTCTTTTGACGTGGAACAGGGAGAGTTTGTGGCAATAGTAGGACCTTCCGGTTCGGGAAAATCGACGCTTCTTCACATCCTAGGAGGAGTGGACGTTCCGACATCAGGTACTTGTACAATCGCAGGAACGGACATCGGAAAGCTTGATGAAACAAGGCTTGCAATATTTCGAAGAAGAAACATCGGTCTTATTTACCAGTTTTACAATCTTATTCCAATCCTGAATGTGGAAGAGAATATGACGCTTCCAATCTTGTTGGATGGGAAAAAAGCTGATAAGAAGCTTCTTAACGATCTGGTTGAAAAGCTTGGATTAAAAGAGAGAATATCTCATCTTCCAAATCAGCTTTCAGGAGGCCAGCAGCAGAGAGTATCGATAGGAAGGGCGCTTATGAATCATCCGGCGCTGCTTCTTGCAGATGAGCCTACGGGTAATCTGGACTCAGAGAACAGTAAAGAAATAATAGCGCTGCTTAGAAAGTTTAACAAAGAAAACAATCAGACTGTTATCATCATCACTCATGATGAGAGAATTGCTCTTTCTGCTGACAGAGTCATTACGATCGAGGATGGCAAGATCATCCGCGACAGCAAGAAGGAAGGGGTGATGGTGTCATGAATATTATAGCGACTTTGACATTAAGGCACCTCCTTGGAAAAAAGAAAAGATCCATCGTAACAATGCTTGGAATTGCGGCATCTACTGCACTTATAAGTGCCATAGTTCTGGGCGTTTTTTCTTTCTTTAAGTTTTTTGGATCTATGGCTATACAGTCAGAAGGAAATGTACATGCGCAGTTTAGAGAGATCACGCGTGAGCAGTATGTTTCTTTGACGAAAGATAAAAGGATAGCGTCGGTGGGAATCTGCGACGCAGAAGAGAAGGTGACGGGTGTCAGACTTTTAAATGATAAAGAAGACAGATTCCGAACCGGAAATATCGACCATGTGGATAAAAACTATTTATCCATGAGGGTGATATCGGATTATGACGGAGTGCTCCCCAAAAATTCTTCTGAGATAGCGGTCGAAGAGCAGTTTCTTATTGATAATGGGCTGGAAGATCTTAAGGTGGGCGATTCCCTCACCTTTGAGCAGGGATACAGATATATTGATGATGAGATTGAAGGACTTTCATATCTTGGCGGTGATTATAATTCGGAAGAGCGGTTTAAGGCTGAGTCGACGGAAACCTGTACAGTGACGGCAATACTGCATGGAAACAGACCGACAGGTGACTGGGATATTCTTCGGGGACTGGATGAGGATTACTTTCCTGACAGAGAAAAAGCGCAAGTGCTGATCACGCTTAAGAAATGCGATCATACTGCCATTAAGCAACTTAACAGTATAAAGGCAGAGTATGGGATTGATAAGAGTGAATACAACACAGAGTATCTGATCAGCTGCTTTGCCTATGAAGACAGTGAAGGTACATACAGGTCATTTTTTGTTATGATGGCGGTTGCCCTTGCAATAGTCATAGTTACTTCGGTTATCCTGATATTCAATTCCATAGGAATGTCCCTTACAGAGAGGATGCGTTATCTTGGAATGCTTGCAAGTGTCGGAGCAACAGCTAAGCAAAAGAGATTTTCAATATACTATGAGGGCTTTGTTCTGGGAGCGATAGGAATCCCTTTAGGTCTTTTGATTGGCTATATCGGAACGAAGATAACGCTGGCATTTCTTGGCAACAGGATTATTGAGGCTAATATATTTGCGGGTGTCGAAGGGGTGAGCGGAGGCGTTCCTATAGTATGCAATCTTTATGTGATGGCCGCCATCGTATTTTTTGCCACACTCACAATATTCATTTCTACATTTGTTCCGGCAATAAAGGCGTCAAAGGTTATGCCGATTGAAGCTCTGCGTCAGAACAATATTGTAAAAGTTAAGGCGAGAAACCTTAGGGTAAACCCCGTAATAAGGAAAATCTTTGGATATGAAGGAGAACTTGCGTACAAAAACTTAAAAAGAAATGGCGTAAAAGGCAAAGTTATAACTGCAACCTTGGCGGTTTCGGTTATCATGTTCCTGACGACCAACTATTTTTGCAATTCGGTAGCAAGAGCCAATAAATTTGAGCTGGATTTACCTTATCAGATCGTGGCATCATGTTCTCTTTCGGAGAGCGATAAGCTGCGCAATACTATTGGTGAGATGGATGGAGTTGATAATGTATATGGCGTGAGTATGATCCAGTTTTTGTTTAAAAAGGCGCCGGAATCTACAAAGGAGCTTGCCAATACGGATATTGCGGACCAAAAGTTTCTTTTACCCGAGTTTGCGGATTTAAGCCTCGCGGGAATGGACGTATGCATAGTGGATGATAAGGAATTTGACAGGATACTTGAAGATAACGGACTGGATAAGAGTGCCTACTATGGGGATACATTGCGCGGAGTGCTTTTAAATGATTATTTTCACGAGAGAAAGCCCAGTGAAGTCTTTAATGACGGGATAATAGGGCAGGCCCTTCACTACGACAATGCTATGGAAAATCCTCCGGCAATAGAGATTGCGGGATTGATCAAATATGACGGAAAAAACAGTATTCTGGACCTTACGCCTAAAGGCGATATTGCAGTGTATGTGCCAACATCCATGTACTATGCTAAGGCAAAAGAAGTGCTTCCCGAAGATAAACTCACGGTCGATCTGGGAGTTGAGACCACAAGGCATAAAGAAATCCATGATAAGATATATTCTCTTTTGGAAAATGACGGATATCACAGTTATTATTGCAACGATTTTGCGGATTCTTTGCAGGTGATGGATACGATCACGATTATGCTGAAAACTGCAATGTATGGTTTTACCTGCCTCCTTTCGCTCATTTCTGTTGCGAATATTGTAAATACAATTTCGACCGGAGTGCTCCTTCGCAGAAAAGAGTTTGCCATGTACAAATCGGTGGGGCTTGAGAGCGGAGGATTTAAGAAGATGTTATGGCTTGAAACACTTCTGTACGGAATGAAAGCGCTGATATTGGGAATTCCGATATCTCTTTTGCTGAGCTACCTGATGTACAGGACGTTTGATTCGAATCTGCACATCTTTGATCCGGACCTTATCATGTATGGAATCGTCATGGCTTCTGTATTTGGAATTCTTGGTATATGCATGGCTCTTAGTGTAAACAAGATTAAGAACGACAATATCATTGAGGTTCTTAAAGAGGATGCTGTGTAAAATTGTTGGAATATGAATTTTATGATTTTTTACAGGTAAAAATGGGAGGTTTTCAACAGGTAAAAAAAGAGAGGAAATCACTGTAGTACCCGAAAAAACGAGAGGACAGAAAGGAATATTCCGATGCGAGTATACGTATCGGAATATTTTTTATTCAAAAATGTAAAGGAACCTTGTCAAAAACAGAAATGCCTGTTATATTAAAAATGTAAAGGAACCTTGTCATAATGACATGGAGGTAATGAAGTGGAAAACCTTGTAGAAAAATTGCGCAAAGAGCGCGGCTTAAATCAAGATGAGTTTGCGGAAGCAATACGCGTATCCAGGCAGACGGTCAGCTCTATCGAAAGAGGAAAGTATAATCCTTCGCTTGAGCTGGCATTTACGATAGCGGATTTTTTTGGCAAAACAATTGAAGAAATCTTTATGCATAAGGGAGGTAACGAGGATGGAAAAGAAAAAACTGACTGAAGGCATTATATTTGTTGCAGTAGGCGGTGCTCTTATGTTGGCAGCCTTTTTAACAGAGAGCGTATTAGACGGAATTTTTGCAGGATTTGCCGGAGGAGCTTTGGGCGTTGGAATTGCGACACTTATCAAGTATTTCCAATATTTATCACCTCAAAATGCAGAAAAGTACCGTAAGATTGAAGAACAAAAAGATATTGCGGTTCACGATGAATTAAATATAAAACTGCGCGATCAATCATGCAGGATAGTTTATACGATTAACTTTTGGATAATTTGTCTTTCTATGCCGACCTTTTCTATTCTTGGAGCAATGGGAATAATAAAAGAGTACAAGATCATCGTGGTGTACTTGTTTGCGCTTCTTATTGCGCAGGTTGTGCTGGGGTGCGTTGTGTTTAATCAGCTTAGAAAGAAGTATTGCTAGACTTGACATTGTATATTCTTGCACATAGTGTAGAAATCCCTGTAACAATAGTTACAATCGCGGTTCTAATGATAAGATCCTTTGTCATACCTTGGAAAGTGTTCATGTTATGCATACAATCACCGTTTAATGTAGTCAGATAAATTGCAGCGATGGAAATAAACCACCCCCAATGGACAGTTTCGTCATGCTTTTCGTATCTATACATTTGGATGATCAGTAATATCAGGTTTACAGTGAACGTTATGACCAAGATGCTATTCATAAATGGCCCTATTGATGATGGCTCCATTCCGAAAGGAATTGAGCCATTTGTGGTCTTTAAAAGAATAATTCACGTTGATAGAACGCTTCCCAAAAGAGTTAATGTTGAAATTAGCTTTGAAATCCGCATAGGGCTCTTTTGTTTGCAAATAATTTTGACAAAAGCGGTATTAGCAATTATACTGTACTAACAGAACTAATACACGCAATCAACATAGGAGTAATATCATGACGAAAAAATATTTATCGGCATCAATATTGTCGTGTATATATAAGATAATTCCTAAGGGAACGGAATTAAAGTTCCCCACCGCGATGTAAAAATAAAATATATTCACGTGTTGGCAAAGAGATGACTAAATGATGTAATCCGACCAACACACCTACAGAAAGGGAGAAAAAATGAAAAAGAGTAAATTGGTATGTGCTGCACTTCCGTTGGTATCGTCACTTTTTGTTGCATGTACACCGATTGATGTGAGCAATTTGGGAGGAGCAGAGCAGAAGGATGAAAGCTCTGTTGAGGCATCCGCAGTTGAAGTGGCTGATGCTACAGATGCATCATCGGAGGCGGATTCAGCGGCAAATGAAACAGACAGTGCTGCTAATGACAGTGAGTTCTACTACGAGCAATTAAAAGATAATGAAAAGAAAGAGGTAGACCTTGGAAATGATGGTAAGCAGGATACACTTCTTTATGAAATTAAAGATACAACCTTCCAAATGAAAATAAATGAGCAGGTTATAGATCTTGATGTTCCTTCCGATAACGGTTTTGTGTTCGGAGGCGCGAATGTATTGTATGTTCATAAAACCGGCGCAGATTATCTGATCCTGGAAACGTATGGAGATTCACTACACGGAACGGTAACGCTTTATAAGTGGGACAACGGTTCTATGAAAAAGCTTGATGAGCTCGATGATCTTGTTAGAGTACATCATACTCACGATGAAAAAACAGATTCCACAACTTATGAAGTTTATGCAGATAAGATAGTCATTGCAAAGAGATACGATGTTTTTGGAAGCTGGATTGGCACTAAGGATTATACATATGGTGATGACGGATTTGCAACGGAAGAAAAGGCCGATAAACTTCAGCCTTTTGTTGTCGGAGGAGAAAGCGGTCTGATACTTAAAAAAGACATTACATTTACCGATGATTCCGGAGAAGCACCTAAGACAGCCAAGGCCGGCGAGACTATTTATCCATGTGAGATAAAGCAGAACACTATGGGATTTAATTCAAAGAGTGGTGAATTTTTGGGGTATATTCCCTTTGAGTACAACGAAGACACTTATACATATTCAAGCAACGGAGTGAGCGAACAGGAGCTATTTGAAAATAACCTGTATATAGGTTGAGCATAGAAAACAGAGTAAAAAACAATCGATTAACTTTACAAAAAATCAGCAGCCCAAGATTTACGGCTGCTGATTTTTAATATATATGAAAAAAATATCGTTGACTTATTGTGCCGATAGCGCAAAGAAAGAACAGATCTTAAATTCGGTATCGTCGGAATCGCAATCCTCGAACCATATATTTCCGTCATCAACGCAGGCCCCATGGCTGTCAAACCATATTTCATCCACAGACCATTTGCTGAGTGAATCGATATAAGATTTATCAAAGCCCGTATCTGAAGCATATTTAACAAAATCTTCTTTTGACTTTATAACTTTGCCGTTACGGTTCTTTACCGGATAGCAGATCATATCACCGATTGCATTCCAGTCTTCGGCAATTGTAAGATCTTTAATCTTCTTGGCATATTCACATACTTCGGAATAATTTGCTGCGGTAAATACCGAGCAATCAAAGTCGGATGCTTTGCTGCCTGAAGAATCGTCCGTACCTTCATCAATATTATCGTTATTTGCGCTTTCGGTGGAGTCCATAGGGGCTTCATCGGAAACAGGTGCAATATCTTTATTTGTATCATTTTGTGTTACATATTCCGAAGGATCTGCGACCTCGACCGTTTCCGGCTCGGAGCTGCTTTCGCAAGCAATACCGATCGCCGATAAAGAAATTGCTAAGCATAGTGCCAATACTCTCTTTTTCATGAGTAAGTTTCCTCCCTTTGACAACAGAAGTACTTTAACACAAAAAGTTACAAATGTAAACGGTTTATGAAGCATAAATATGCAGAACTTGATAAAAGACGGGAGATACTATGGTGGAACAGCGTGAAAACACACTATTCTGCCAATTCAAAGAAAAAGTTAAAAATGTTAAGAAAACTCTTCACTTTTTTACTGAAGTGTGGTAAAGTATTCTCATGAGGCCGTTATAATATATACATCAACCAACAAAGAAAAGAAAAGGAGAGAACAGAAAAGAAATGCAGATGAAAGATATTCTTAAAGTAGTTGCATCATGTACATTCATTGCATGTCTGACACTCTACGGTGACTTGGGGACTGTTCCCGTGAATGCAAAGGAAACTATCCGCGTTGGTTCGCAAGGGGCTAAAACTATTGAAGACGCTATTGAGAAGGCGAATGAAGGGGATACGATTATTATTCCTAAAGGGGAATACAAGGAACAGATCAGTGTAGAGACTGACGGGATAACGATTGTAGGTGAAGATGGCGCAGTGCTTGAAGGAGCGAAGATCACTCCTACATCAAGTGATGATTCAATGATTTATGTATGCGCATCGGATGTAACTATTGAAAACCTTGAAATCAGAGGGTTTACATTAAACAAACCTTCGGGAAGCGTAGCTCCAAAGGGTATATGCGTAGATGAAGGCTCACAGAACGTTACAATTAAGGGATGTGAGATTCATGATATGGGATGTAAGTATTCAAAACATTCAGATGATTATAATGCACATGGTATTCTTGTAGACGGAAGTCTTAAGGAACCTACTAAAAACATTACTATCACAGATTGTGAGGTGTACGGCCTGCGCCTTGGAAACAGTGAAGCAGTTGTGGTTAACGGAAATGTTGAAGGATTTGAGATTTCAAATAACAAAGTACATGACTGTGACAACATCGGTATTGATGCAATTGGCTTTGAGAAGTCGACAAAGGATGACAGAGATAGGGCGAGAGCCGGAAAAATCTTTAATAATGTGGTTTATAATATTTCCTCAAAAGAAAATGTCACATATGACGACGCTTGTGCAGACGGTATATATGTAGACGGAGGAAAAGACATAGATGTTTATGATAACTATGTCGAAAACTGTGATCTTGGTATTGAGATAGCAACAGAGCACAAGGGTGTTGTGGTTGATAATATCAGAGTAAATAACAACACAATTGTAAACAGTGGCTTGGCAGGAATAAGCATTGGCGGTTATGACGCAAAGAAGACCGGCGCTGCAAAGAACTGCGTGATCACAAACAATACAATATACAATACGAAGGGTGCATGCTTCCTTGTCCAGTTCGCATGTGATTCTTCAAATAAGTTCCAGAAGAACCTTCTTATTGCAGAGAATAAGGCTGATGCGTACGAAGAGGCTTGTAAGGATAAGAGTCGTGGAAATGATGTTTCAAACAACCTTTCAAACCAGGAATTCAAAGGTGCTAAAGAAGTAAAAGTCGAGTTCGGCTCTGCAGACAGAGAAGAAGGAAAAGCAACAGTAGTAACATACAGTGACCTTTCAGGTTACGGATCCGCAAAAACAGTAGTTAAAAATAAATAAATCGTTTATAATAATATTACCCCCGCTTTAAATCAGCGGGGGTATTTTGTGCAAAAATATATGATTCTTCCGATATTTTAACCATATGGTGATTATGGTAAAATATATAGCAATGATTTTAAATGCTATATATATAGCGGAGGAGATGGAAAAGTGAAAGATTTTCTGAAGAAAAAAGATATTGAAATTTCTCTGAAGCGGTACGGTATTGACGCTCTGGGAGCTATGGCACAGGGACTTTTTTGTTCGCTGCTCATAGGAACGATCATCAATACATTTGGTAAACAGTTTAATATTCCGTTTCTTATGCAGACTGTAGCGACAGTTTCAGATACGGAATATACTGTGGGCGGACTTGCATCTGCAATGAGCGGTCCCGCGATGGCGGTGGCAATAGGATATGCGCTTCACTGCCCGCCACTTGTTCTTTTTTCAATGATAACGGTAGGATTTGCCGCAAATGCACTTGGCGGAGCGGGCGGTCCTCTTGCAGTTTTGTTTGTTGCAATACTTGCGGCAGAGTTTGGTAAAGCAGTTTCAAAAGAGACAAAGGTGGATATCCTGGTAACACCTCTTGTGACAATAGGTGTCGGAGTTTTCTTCTCGTGGCTCATAGCTCCTGCTTTGGGAAAAGCTGCAATGGCATTCGGAAATCTTATCATGTGGGCAACGGAACTTCAGCCGTTCCTCATGGGAATACTTGTATCCGTAACGGTAGGAATCGCACTTACACTTCCGATTTCTTCGGCAGCCATATGTGCGGCGCTCGGTCTTACAGGACTTGCGGGCGGCGCGGCTGTAGCGGGATGTTGTGCTCAGATGGTCGGCTTTGCCGTGATTTCTTTTAAAGAGAATAAATGGGGCGGACTAGTTTCACAGGGTATCGGAACATCAATGCTCCAGATGGGTAATATCATCAAAAATCCGAGAGTATGGATCGCACCGATCGTAACATCGGCTATCACAGGGCCTCTTGCGACATGTCTGTTCAAGCTTAAGATGAACGGAGCACCTGTTTCGTCGGGAATGGGTACATGTGGATTTGTCGGACAGATCGGAGTATATACGGGATGGGTTCAGGATGTTGCAGACGGCGCAAAAGCTGCAATAACCGGATTTGACTGGGCCGGACTGATACTGATCTCATTTGTGCTTCCCGCAGTTATCGCACCTGTCGTTCATGCGGGAGTTGTTAAGCTCGGATGGGTGAAAGAGGGAGATTTGAAGCTTTAATAAGCGGAGATTCCTATGGTGAAAATTTATATATATTTGGCGGTGGGAATTGCGATAATCGCAGTTGCGGTTTTCATCGTAAGTTATATTAAGAAATACAGGATGAAGCCACTTCCGATGGATGAAATGGAAGGGCATGATTTTGAGTATTATTGCGCCGATCTTCTTAAAACAAATGGATTTTCCGAAGCAACTGTGACAAAAGGAAGCGGAGATTTCGGTGCCGACATTCTTGCCGAAAAAGATGGGATAACCTATGCGGTTCAGTGCAAGTGCTATGACAAACCGATCGGAGTTAAAGCGGTTCAGGAGATATATGCGGGCAGAGATTACTACGGCAGGATGGTCGGAGTGGTTATGACCAATCAGTATTTCACGCAGCCTGCAGTGGAACTGGCGCAGAAACTTAACATTATGTTGTGGGACAGAGGGTATCTCGACAGTATGGATAAAACATAATGAAGATAGAAATATTTGATGATTTTGATCTGAAAAAAATAGCAGACAGCGGGCAGTGCTTCAGGTTTAACGAGCATGGTGACGGATATGAAGTTACGGCTTCTTCAAGACACCTTTTTATCAAAAAAAGCGGTGAGTTTGAGTATGAGCTTGATTGCAGTCCCGATGAATATGAGAATTTCTGGAAGGATTATTTTGACTTAGGTCTTGATTACAGAGAGATCCGGGGCAGAATAGACAAGGATGAAGATGATTATTTGTACCGCGCCGCGGAATTTGGTAAGGGAATCAGGATTTTGAGACAAGACCCGTGGGAGATGCTCATTTCTTTTATTATATCGCAGAGAAAAAATATTCCGGCGATAAAAGCTTCGATTGAAAAGCTATGCGCGGCGGTATCAAGGAAAATCGGGACAGACAGTGAAGGGAGAGCGGTCTATGCTTTTCCTACACCTGAAGAACTGGCGGGGTTGCCAGATGAAAAACTTGCTTCCTGCAGCCTCGGCTACAGGGATAAATACGTAAGGCAGGCTGCGCTTGATGTTGCAAGCGGCGCGGTAAGCCTTGATAAATGGGGTGACGCCTCTGATGAGGAACTGATGACCGGACTTTTGGGGTTGTTCGGCGTTGGGGTTAAAGTGGCAAACTGTGAGATATTATTTGGGTATCACAGACTTGATGCTTTTCCGAAAGATGTTTGGATAAACAGGGTTCTTGAGCTTAAGTATCCAAACGGGTTTAATTTTGATAAATATGCTCCGTATAACGGGATAATGCAGCAGTATCTGTTTTATTATTCCAGAAATGACGGGCTTATTTAATAAAGGGTTACAAAAATACAATAAAAGGAGAAGGAGTTATGAGTGACGCAAAAAAGGTAATTGCCGAAGGCAGTACATTTCTGGGCATAGAGTTTGGCTCTACCAGAATCAAGGCAGTTCTTACGGACAAGGAGTACAATTCTCTTGCATCGGGTTCATTCAGCTGGGAAAACAAGCTGGTTGACGGAATCTGGACGTATGGACTTGATGACATCAAAGAAGGTGTGAGAGCGTGCTACAAAGGCCTCAAAGAGGACGTAAAGAACAAATACGGCGAGGACCTTACAACAGTTGGAGCTATGGGAGTTTCAGCCATGATGCACGGCTACATGGCTTTCGATAAGGACGGAAATCTTCTTGTTCCGTTCAGAACCTGGAGAAATACCATAACCGAAGAGGCTTCTGAGAAACTTACGGAGGCTCTTGGATTCCACATTCCGCAGAGATGGAGTATCGCACACCTTTATCAGGCAATTCTCAACAAGGAAGAGCATGTGGGAAAGGTTGCTTTCTTTACAACACTTGCAGGTTACATTCATCTCTTACTTACAGGAGAGAAGGTGCTTGGCGTCGGTGATGCTTCGGGTATGTTCCCGATAGATTCCAAGACCTGCGATTATAATGCGGAAATGCTTGATACTTTTGACGCTCTTCCTGAGGTAAAGAGTGCGGGGATCAAGATTCGTGACATCCTTCCCAAGGCGCTCTGTGCAGGCGAGCGAGCAGGTTCGCTTACAAAAGAAGGAGCTCTTTTCCTTGATCCGGAAGGAACGCTTAAAGAAGGCGTGCCTGTATGTCCTCCTGAAGGAGATGCGGGAACAGGTATGGTTGCGACAAATTCAGTTGCAAAGAGAACGGGAAATATTTCTGCGGGAACATCTGTATTTTCAATGGTTGTACTTGAGCATGATCTTTCAAAGGCATATCCTGAGCTTGATATAGTTACAACACCGTCAGGCGAGCAGGTTGCCATGGTTCATTGCAACAACTGTACATCCGATCTAAACGCGTGGGTATCTCTTTTCAGAGAGTTTGCAAAAACATTCGGACAGGATATCAGCGACGACGAGCTCTACGGAGGACTTTACAGAAAAGCGATGGAGGGAGATTCCGATTGCGGAGGACTTCTTGCATACAACTATTTCTCAGGCGAAAGTATTACGGGATTTAACGAAGGAAGACCTCTTTTTGTCAGAAAACCCGATGATAAATTTAATCTTTCAAATTTCATGAGAACACATCTTTATACAGCACTCGGCGCGCTTAAACTTGGAAATGACATTCTTATAAAAGAGGAAAAAGTTAGAGTTGATTTCTTCTTTGGACAGGGTGGATTCTTCAAAGTAAGGGGAGTTGGTGACAAAGTTATGGCTGCCGCTCTCGGAACTACTATAAAGCTTATGGAGACTGCGGGTGAAGGCGGCCCTTGGGGACAGGCTATACTTGCGGGATATATGATGCAGAAACAGGACGGCGAGAGTCTTGAGAAGTATCTTAGCGATAAAGTGTTCACCAATGTAAGTGTGGAGACATGCGAGCCTGAAGAAAAAGACGTTAAGGGCTTCGATGAATTCATCAAGAATTATTCGGCGGGACTTGCTGTAGAGAAGGCAGCGGTTGAGTCGCTCAGATAAAAGTATAAATGGCGGGGTATAGAAATGTTAGAAGAACTTAAAAAGAAAGTATATGAAGCAAATATGCTTCTTCCTAAGTATGGACTTGTTCTGTTTACGTGGGGAAATGTAAGTGCGATTGACAGAGAAAAAGGGCTCTTTGTAATAAAGCCCAGCGGAGTCGAGTACGACAAGATGACTCCGGATGACATGGTGGTTATGGATCTTGACGGAAACAAGGTTGAGGGAAAACTTTCACCTTCGTCGGACACACCTACACATCTTGAGCTTTACAAGGCTTTTGAAGAGATAGGCGGCGTGGTGCATACGCATTCATCTTATGCTACGAGCTGGGCACAGGCCGGAAGAGGAATTCCATGCTACGGAACAACGCATGCAGACTATTTCTACGGAGAGATTCCCTGTGTAAGAGCACTTACCAAGGAAGAGATTGAGGCAGATTACGAGAAAAATACGGGAATTGCGATAGCAGAGGAATTTAAGCGCCTCGGCATTGATCCTATGGCGGTTCCGGGAGTTCTTTGCCAGAATCACGGAGTGTTTACCTGGGGAAAAGATGCGGCCAATGCGGTTCACAATGCGGCTGTTGAAGAGGAAGTTGCGAAGATGGCATTCAGGAGTGAGATCTTGAATCCAAAAATAGATGTTATTTCGTCACACCTTCAAGATAAGCATTATTTTAGAAAACATGGTGCAAATGCCTATTATGGGCAGAAAACGGAAGAATGATAAAACTTAGACAAACTGTGATGTAGACTAACTTTGCGGCATGTGATAAATTGAAAATACAGTTTGTCTTTGAATATTACGGAAAGGAAATAATTCAATATGGCTATGACCAATCAGGAACTACAAAAAACGGCTAATGAAGTCAGAAAAAGTATAATAACGGCACTTCATGCAGCCGGAGCAGGACATCCGGGCGGATCTTTATCTTCAACAGATATTTTTACATATCTGTATTTCGAGGAAATGAATGTGGATCCCAAGAACGTTTCAGATCCCGACAGAGATCGTTTTGTTCTTTCAAAGGGACATTGCGCACCGGGACTTTATTCAGTAATGGCAGAGAAAGGTTATTTCCCTAAAGAGGAACTGACAACGCTTCGTAAGCTCGGTTCAAGACTTCAGGGACATCCTAGCATGCAGTACCTTCCGGGACTTGATATGTCAAGCGGATCACTCGGACAGGGTATCTCGGCTGCTTGCGGAATGGCTCTTTCTGCTAAGCTCGATAAGAAAGATTTCAGAGTATATACACTTCTTGGTGACGGTGAGCTTCAGGAAGGTCAGGTATGGGAAGCTGCTATGTTTGCAGGATTCCGCAAACTTGACAATCTGGTTGTTATAGTTGACAACAACGGTCTTCAGATTGACGGACCTGTAGATAAGGTATGTTCACCTTATCCTATCGACAAGAAATTTGAAGCATTTAATTTCCACGTTATCAATATAGACGGACATAACTTTGATGAGATTAAGGCAGCTTTCGAAGAGGCCAAGAAGACAAAGGGTATGCCCACAGCGATCATAGCGCACACTGTTAAAGGAAAAGGCGTTTCATTCATGGAGAACCAGGCCGGATGGCACGGAAAAGCTCCTAACGACGACGAGTTCAAACAGGCTATGGAAGAATTGGAAAGGATAGGTGCGGCACTATGAGCGAAGTAAAGAAGATTGCAACAAGAGAAAGTTATGGTAATGCTCTTGCGGAGCTTGGTGATGAGTTTCCAAATCTTGTAGTTTTGGATGCGGATCTTGCAGCATCAACCAAGACTGCTGTTTTTCAGAAGAAATTTCCTGAGAGACATATAGATTGCGGTATCGCAGAGTGTAACATGATGGGAATCGCAGCAGGACTTGCGACAACAGGAAAAATTCCTTTTGTAAGTTCTTTTGCAATGTTTGCTGCAGGACGTGCATTTGAGCAGGTACGTAACTCGGTGGGATATCCCCATCTTAATGTAAAGATTGGCGGAACACACGCCGGAATCACAGTAGGTGAGGACGGAGCCAGCCATCAGTGTAATGAGGATTTTGCTCTTATGAGCGTTATCCCCGGAATGGTTGTTATGTGTCCCGCAGATGATATTGAAGCAAAGGCTTGCGTTCGCGCAGCTCTTGAGCACGAAGGACCTGTTTACATCAGATTCGGACGTGCGGCATGCAGTATCATTAACGACAGACCTGACTACAAATTTGAGATTGGTAAAGGTTCTGTGATCAAAGAAGGTACAGACGTAACCATTATTGCAACCGGTATCTGCGTTGATTCAGCTATAGGAGCGGCTGAGAAGCTTGCTGCAGACGGAATCTCCGCTGAGGTTATCAATATCTGTACAATCAAACCTCTTGATAAAGAGCTTGTTATCGCTTCGGCAAAGAAGACAGGAAAGGTTGTAACCGTTGAAGAGCATTCCGTTATCGGCGGACTTGGAAGCGCAGTAAGCGATGCTCTTTCAGAGAGTGCACCTACACCTGTTAAGAAGCTTGGAATGCAGGATAAGTATGGTGAGTCGGGAACAGCAGGTGAACTTGTACACAAGTATGGTCTTGATGCAGATGGAGTATATACTTCAGTAAAGGAATTTCTTAAATAATGAATATATTGAGTTCTTCAATTCTGTCAGCAGATTTTACACGACTGGGATCGCAGATCGAAGAAGTCGATAAGGCTGGCACCCACTACATACATATTGATGTCATGGATGGAATGTTTGTTCCTTCTATCTCTTACGGAATGCCTATAGTTAAGAGTATAAGAGGGATAACCGATAAGCTTTTTGACGTACATTTGATGATAATCGACCCGATACGTTACATAAAGGATTTTGTGGATGTAGGGGCGGATTCCATAACTTTCCATCAGGAGGCTACCGATAATCCTGCGGCAGTCATTGACGAGATACATAAATACGGAAAAAAAGCCGGCATAGCAATTAAGCCGGGGACGCCTATTGAAGCTGTTTTTCCGTATCTTGAAAAAGTTGAGATGGTGCTTGTCATGACGGTTGAGCCGGGATTTGGCGGACAGAAGCTGATTCCTGAAACTCTTGATAAAGTCAGGATGCTCAGAAAGCTCATTGATGAAAGAAAACTTGATGTTGATATTCAAGTAGACGGTGGAGTTTACATCGATAATGTAGACGAAATATTGGAGGCTGGTGCGAATGTGATAGTATCCGGTTCAGGTATTTTTAAAGGCGATATTTCTGAAAATATTATTAAATTTAGGAATAAATTATCGGAATAACAGACTACACATTGACAAGAAAACATAAATAAAATACAATTTCAGTATAAGCTGCAAGTGGCTCATGTGCATAGCGCATGAGCCTTTTTTTCCAAAAATACCATGTGTTCTGACATGGTGTGGAGGCGTTATGAGGAAATATACTTCGTTAGCTGTTGCTGTTCTTTTGTGTATAACAATGTTAATGGGTTGTAGCTGTGCATCGCCATCGCAAAGAGCAGAAAAGTCTGTTCAAAGACTTACCATTGGATTTGTAAAATCAGTAGATGAGGAAGAAATACTAAGTAAAAGTGATGAGATAAAAAAATTATTTAAAAGCGAGATGATAAAACAGGGCTATTATGTCAGAGATGTAGAGATAGAAGTTGGTTCATCGTATGAGATGATAGGCCGAAAACTTGCAATCGGAGAAGTTGATATAGGTTTTGTTCCGGGAGCAACGTATGTATTATATGAGGAGTATTGCGATGTTATTCTGACGGCGCTTAGAAAAGGCCTGTCGATTGAAAGTGATGAGCCGAGAGTGTGGAATGATAATACACCCACTTCGCCGACGGACAAAACGGTAACATATTACAGAGCATTGATATTGGCGGGGCCATCGGTAAGAGGTCAGGCCATGGCGGAAAAAGTAAATAACGGTGAGCCTCTTACATGGGAAGAACTTAACATGTTAAGATGGGGCGTAATGAACTCTACATCACCCGCCGGATATTTATATCCATCTCTTTGGTTAAAAGAGAAATATAATAAGAAAATCACAAATCTTAAATATGTGACGGAATTAGATACCTACAGTACGGCTTTTGAGGGTCTTGCGTCGGAATCACTGGATGTTATATGCATATATGCGGATGCAAGACGGGATTTTGAAGACAAATGGAGGGCGGAATACGGAAGACCTTTTAATATCTGGGACGAGACTGCTGTAATAGGTGTTACAAGCGGAATTTATAATGACACGGTCTGCGTTAGCAGGACAACGCAGGTAATGAATGAAGCGCTTAAAGAAGCAATCAAAAATACATTCATTAATATCGGCAACACAGAGGAAGGAAAGGAAGCACTATCTTTTTACAAACATGAAGGATACGTGGAAGCGGATCCTGAAGATTACGAACCTATAAGAGCGGCCAGAGAAGTTAATAATTTGAAATAATAAGGATGTGACGCCACAGACACGGAAAGGTACAAGTGTCTGTGGCGTTAATTGACATTTGGGAGGCGAAAAGGCATACTATATTTGTTAAATTAAGAGAGGTAAGAAGGCATAGAATGTATAAAAGACTTGAGAGGAACGATCCGTGTTGGTGCGGAAGCGGAAAAAAATATAAAGCGTGTCACGCTGCATTTGATGACAAACTTATTCAACTTGAACATAAAGGTTTCAGAATCCCGACAAGAGACCTGCTTAAGACAGAAAAAGATATTGAAGGAATCAAAAAGAGTGCGGTTATAAATATGGCTGTGCTTGATGAGATCGGTGATAAAATACGTGCGGGAATGACAACTCAGGAAATTGACGACATTGTATATAACACGACGATAAAAATGGGAGGAATCCCGGCTGACCTTAATTACGAGGGATTTCCCAAGAGTGTATGCACTTCGATAAATGAAGAGGTCTGCCATGGAATCCCGTCTGAGGATGTGATCTTACAGGACGGAGATATCATAAATGTCGACTGTTCGACAATTCTTGACGGATATTTTTCTGATTCTTCACGAATGTTCTGTATAGGAAATGTATCCCCGGAAAAGAAGAGACTTGTAGATGTGACCAAAGAGTGTCTTGAAGTGGGACTTAAAGCGGTAATCCCATGGACACCTATTGGAGACATGGGACATGCTGTGCATCAGCACGCTCTCGATAACGGATATACTGTCGTAAAAGAGATAGGCGGACACGGTTGCGGAAAAGAATTTCACGAAGAGCCTTTTGTAAGCTATGTCAGCAGACCGGGAACCGGTATGATAATGGTTCCGGGAATGGTATTTACGATAGAACCTATGGTAAACATGGGAACAGATGAAATCTTTTGCGATGAAGAAAACGGTTGGACAGTTTATACAGCAGATTTAAAGCCTTCGGCGCAGTGGGAAGTGGAACTTCTTGTGACCGAGACCGGGTATGAGCTACTCTGTTGGTAATATATCAGGAAGGAATGAGATAGAATGCAGAATAAGGGAAAATATTATATAACTACAGCGATTGCGTATACATCAGGTAAGCCTCATATCGGAAACAGCTATGAGATCGTTCTTGCAGATGCTATAGCAAGATATAAGAGAAGAGACGGATTCGATGTTCATTTTCAGACAGGATCCGATGAACATGGTCAGAAAATAGAGACAAGAGCGATTGAAGCAGGATGCAGTTCTCCAAAAGAGTTTGTTGACGGAGTATCAGATACCATCAAAGGTCTTTGGAACCTTATGGATACATCCTATGACAGATTTATCCGCACAACGGATGAGAACCACGTTAAGCAGGTTCAGAAGATCTTTAAGAGATTCTACAATCAGGGAGATATCTACAAGGGATCTTACAAGGGAATGTACTGTACAGAGTGTGAAGCGTTCTATACAGAGGGACAGCTCGTTGACGGAAAGTGTCCCGAGTGTGGAGGCCCTGTTCATCCCGCAGAAGAAGAGGCATATTTCTTCAAGATGAGCAAATATGCGGATAAACTTATTGATTATATAAACACACATCCTGAGTTTATTCAGCCTGTTTCCAGAAAGAATGAGATGATGAATAACTTCCTTCTTCCGGGACTTCAGGATCTGTGCGTATCAAGAACATCGTTTAAGTGGGGAATTCCTGTAGACTTTGACGATAAGCATGTAGTTTATGTATGGCTTGATGCGCTTTCAAACTATATAACAGGTATCGGATACGATGCAGAGGGTAACAGTTCGGAAGAGTACAAGAAATGGTGGCCTGCAGATCTTCATCTTATCGGAAAAGATATTATTCGTTTCCATACAATCTATTGGCCCATTTTCCTTATGGCGCTCGGAGAGCCTCTTCCTAAGCAGGTTTTCGGACATCCATGGCTTTTGCAGGGCGGAGAGAAGATGAGTAAGTCTAAAGGAAACGTTATTTATGCTGATGACCTTGTAAGCTTATTCGGAGTAGATCCTGTAAGATATTTCGTGCTTCATGAGATGCCTTTTGAGAATGACGGTGTTATCACATGGGATCTTCTCGTTGAGAGATTTAATTCAGATCTTGCAAATACACTCGGAAACCTTGTTAACCGTACTATTGCAATGAGTAACAAGTATCTCGGCGGAGTATTGGAAGATAAGGGTGTAAAAGAGGCTGTTGACGACGATCTTAAGGCAGTTGTCACAGGCTGCTATGAAAAAGTTGAAGCGAAGATGGACGAGCTTCGTGTTGCTGATGCACTCACAGAGATATTCACACTCTTTAAGAGATGCAACAAATATATAGATGAGACTGAGCCATGGATCCTTGGAAAAGATGAGAGCAAGAAAGACAGACTTTCAACTGTTCTGTATAACCTTGTAGAGTCTATTTCAATAGGTGCGGCTCTTCTTGATCCGTTTATGCCTGAGACAGCCGTTAAGATCAGAGAACAGATCAATGCGGCAGAGAGAGATTTTGATACTCTCGGCAAGTTTGGATTATACAAAAGCGGAACTAAGGTAGTGGAAAATCCTGAAATGCTCTTTGCACGTAAGGATCTTAAAGATGTCCTTGAAAAAGCTGCAGAGATAACAAAGAAGCAGAAGGCTGAATATGAAGAAGCTCAGAGGAAGGCTGCCGAGAATCTTGCAAAGGCAGGACTTGCTCCGCTTCCCGCAAAGACAAGCAATGAAGCTGAAGAAGCAGTTATAGATATTCCCGCAAAGGAAGAAATATCATACGAGCAGTTTGGTGCTATGCAGTTCCAGGTGGGTGAGATCATAAAGTGTGAGGCGGTTGCAAAATCCAAAAAGCTTCTGTGCTCTCAGGTTAAGATCGGAAGTCAGGTGAAGCAGATTGTATCAGGTATCAGGAAGTATTATTCACCGGAAGAGATGGTAGGAAAGAAGGTAATGGTTCTTGTGAACTTAAAGCCTGCAAAACTTGCCGGTGTTGTTTCTGAAGGAATGCTTCTTTGTGCGGAAGATGCAGAGGGCAATCTTGCTCTTATGACTCCCGAAAAATCAATGCCTTCCGGAGCTGAAATCTGTTGATAATTTATATGCAATTCGTGTTATCATATATTATATAGGAGTTAAATAATCGGAAATGCGTATATACACATGATACGCATTTTGATTATATAACCCGAACAAATATGTGTTGGGAGGGATTTCTTATGGTACGTAAAGAGGAACTGACTTACAAATCACGAGACAGGCAGACCATGCTTAACGCAGTAAGATGGATTCCCGATGGACAGCCGATTGCAATTCTCCAGGTTATTCATGGGATGCAGGAATACATCGACCGCTATGACGAATTTGCACGTTTTATGGCAGAAAACGGCATAATGGTCATTGGAAACGATAATCTGGGACATGGTAAGTCGGTCACTCCGCCAGGCAGTATCTACGGATACTTTTGCAAGAATGATCCCGCAACGGTTTTAGTGCGCGATGCGCATAGATTAAAAAAGATGACACAGGAAGAATTTCCGGGAGTACCGGTTTTTATCCTCGGTCACAGCTTTGGCTCATTTATAGCCAGAGAATATATGACACGATACGGAACAGGAATAAAAGGTGCGATAATTCAAGGAACAGCGTATACGACAAGAGGTACGCTCGGAGCGATGAATTTCTGGATATCTATTTTGCAGTTCTTTTTCGGCGAGAAGCATCGTTCGAAGATGATCAACGATATGGCATTCAAGGGATATCTGAGGAAAATCGAGAAGCCCGCAACACCTTTTGACTGGTTATCACATAACGAAGAGAGTATAAAAAAATATATCGCAGATCCGGCATGTAACTTTATCTTTACACTGAATGGATTTAAGACTATGGCGGAACTCTTAAAGAGAATACAGGATGAGGACAGGATGGAGGATATTCCAAAGAATCTGCCCGTTCTTATAACAGGCGGAAGCGAAGATCCTGTGTGCAGTTACGGAGAGGCTCTTAAGAGACTGTTTGATATATACAGGCTTCAGTTACAGATGAAGAATGTTGATATAAAGATTTATGATGGATTCCGCCATGAGCTTCAACAGGAGATCGGAAGAGAAAAAGTATTTGCTGACCAGTTGGATTGGATCAAGAAAGTGTTGAGCGGTGATAATTGATACATCAAGAGTAGTCGTAAGATGTGCTTATAATTCTGATTGGGATGGGGCGATGAAACTAGCGTGGAAAACATTTGCCAGGTTCGACGCCCCTGATTATTCAGCAGAGGGTATAAGTAATTTTCGTAATTTTGTGACGGATAAAAATCTTCACAAAATGTTTGTGGCAGGGCATTATCAGCTATTTGTGGCGGCATATGACAATAAATGCCTCGGAATGCTCACGATAAGGGAAAGATCACATATATCACTGTTGTTTGTTGATGGGGACTACCATTACAATGGGATTGGTAGTGCCCTTATTAAATTTGTTTCTGATTATGTTTTGACTGAAGAGGGAATAGACAAACTTACAGTCAATGCATCACCGTATGCGATCGATTTTTATCACAGACTGGGATTTAGAGACACGCATAAAGAAATGGTTGCCGACGGAATAAAATTCACACCGATGGAATTGAGGTTATGACGAATGGGAAAATTTTTTAGTTTAGACAGCCCTTTTGTGGCTGGACTTACAAGACTTGCCGATGTAATGTGGCTCAATGTATTAACGCTTATATTTGCGGTTCCGCTGATCATAGAACAGGTTTTGATCTTGGGACCGGCTGTTTCTCCGCTGATGACTGAAGGAGGCCAGTTTAGCTATGATATTTTTGTCGCAGCCGTGATGTGGGCCTGGATAATAGGAATCCCGTTATCTGCAATATGCGGTCCCGCCTGCACTGCCATGCATTACGTTGTCCTTAAGATGGTAAGAGAAGAAGACAGCTATGTGACTAAGTCATTCTTTAAGTCTTTCAAGGAAAACTTTAAACAGGGAATAATTCTCCAGGTGATAAAGTTTTTTGTAGGCGGAATGCTTATTCTTGATTTCCTTATTCTCAGAAGCAGAGGCGGATTGTACAGATATGTAGTATTTGCGATGTTCGTCTTTTTGTACATGGTGGGACTATATATTTTCCCGCTTCTTTCAAAATTTGAAAACACTGTGGTAAAGACGGTAAAGAACGCATTTATATTGACGATAGTAGCGCTTCCCAGATCGCTAGGTATGGTATTTGTTTCATTGCTTCCGCTTTTGCTTGCATACTTCTTTGACATGAAATTCATTCCTATATATGTGCTTGTGGGAATAGCAGGCCCCGCATACCTTTGCGCGATGCTCTACAATCCTACTTTCAAGAGATTTGAGCCACAAGAGGATGAGGTTTCCGAAGAAGAGGAGATGAACGCGGCTATCAGGAAGCTTGACGATCTTGATGAAGAGAAAAAAGGTGAATAATTAGCAAGTTGCATATAGATAGTTGAGATTATTCGTCAACATTACGGAATTGGAAAAGCATTTTTGAGTCAATTAGCACATTGGCTAATGAATAATAAAATATTTGTGAAATTAGTGAATAGTAAATAAAGCTTGTCAAAGATATACTGAATTCTATCATAAGCTATGTGATGAGTTAGGAGGAAATAAAGGTTATGGCAAGTTTATCACTTGAAAATGTTTGCAAAGTATATCCCAACAAATTTGAGGCTGTTAAGAATTTCAACCTTCAGATTGAGGATAAAGAATTCATTATTTTCGTAGGACCTTCAGGATGCGGAAAGTCAACAACTCTTCGTATGATTGCAGGACTTGAGGATATCACATCAGGTACTCTTAAGATCGGTGACAGAGTAGTTAATGATGTTGAGCCCAAGGACAGAGATATTGCGATGGTATTCCAGAACTACGCTCTGTATCCTCACATGACAGTATTTGATAACATGGCATTCGGACTTAAGCTCAGAAAGGTTCCGAAGCCTGAAATAGAGAAGATGGTTAAAGAGGCAGCTAAGATCCTCGATCTTGAAAAGCTTCTCGATCGTAAGCCCAAGGCTCTTTCCGGTGGACAGAGACAGCGTGTTGCTATGGGACGTGCTATCGTTCGTAATCCTAAGGTATTCCTTATGGACGAGCCTCTTTCAAACCTTGATGCTAAGCTTCGTGTACAGATGAGAACTGAGATTGCTAAGCTTCACCAGAGACTTGGCACAACAATCATCTACGTTACACATGACCAGACAGAGGCTATGACTCTTGGTACAAGAATCGTAGTTATGAAGGACGGTCTTATCCAGCAGGTTGATACACCTCAGAACCTCTATGAGAAGCCCGCTAACCTCTTTGTTGCAGGATTCATGGGATCACCTCAGATGAACTTCATCGATGCTGAAGTTGTTGTTTCAGGTGACACAGCAAGCCTCAGAGTAGCAGATCAGCTTATCGAGCTTCCTCCTGCAAAGGCTAAGAAGGTTATCGAGGGTGGTTACGCAGGAAAGACTGTAACATTCGGTATCCGTCCTGAGGATGTTGATGATTCAGAAGTAGTTGTTAGCACATCTAAGGCTGTATTTGAGTCAACAATCAACGTATACGAGCTTCTTGGTGCAGAAGTTTATCTGTACTTCGATCTTGATCAGTTCCCTATTACTGCAAGAGTTGATGCTCGTACAACAGCAAGACCCGGCGACAAGGTTAAGTTCGCATTTGATGTTGAGAAGATTCACATCTTCGATAAAGAGACAGAAGAGACAATCACAAACTAATATTGAGTTTAGTCTATTGAGGAGCCATGCAAACGCATGGCTCCTTTTGTGATATACTTAAGGTAGTTTCTTTTGAAAGGAGAAAGCATGATTTCAACACAGACCATAAAAGGAAGTATAAGTGAACTCGGAGCCATAACCAAAGTAGAATTATGTGTTATGGATTTAGGCGGAGAGGTTGTGGCATCTACAAGTGAACTTGGATTTTCAGATATTTCCATAATTACAAGTTTTGCAGCGTCTCCTGTTGATTCGCAGGTTATAGGCGATATACATCTTTTTAAGGTTATGGACGAGGGAGATCCGTTGTATATTCTGCTTTCAAAAGGCGACAATGAGCAGGCATACATGGTAGGAAAGATTGCAGTGAGCCAGCTTCAGGCGCTTGTTCTTGCATATAAAGAAAGATTTGATCGGAATAATTTTTTCCAGAATCTGCTTCTTGATAATATGCTGATGATTGATGTATACAACAGGGCAAGAAAACTTAAGATTGAAGTGACTGCGCCAAGAACCATAATCCTGGTTGAAACGGGACGAACAAAAGATAATGGTGCAAGAGAGCTTCTTACAAGCATGTTTTCGCCAACGTCCGGTGACTATGTAACAGCGGTAGATGAGAACAGTATTATCATCGTAAAGTCACTCGGGAAAAATGAGTCATATGATGATATCAACCAAGTGGCCACGACAATTGTGGATATGATGAGTACAGAAGCTCTTTTAAATGTAAGAGTGGCATACGGAACCATAGTTGAAGAGATCAGGGATCTAAGTAAGTCTTTTAAAGAAGCAAAGATGGCACTCGAAGTCGGAAGAATTTTCAATGCAGAGTGCAGGGCGAACGGATACAATACACTCGGAATAGGAAGACTTATCTATCAGCTTCCGGAGAGCCTTTGCAGAATGTTTATCGATGAGATCTTTGAGGATAAGGAAATTCCGAGTAATCTTGATGAAGAGACTTTGAATACGATATCAAAGTTTTTTGAAAATAACCTCAATGTGTCTGAGACTTCGAGACAGCTCTTTGTACATAGGAACACGCTTGTGTACAGAATTGAGAAGCTGGAAAAAAGCTGTGGACTTGATGTCAGGAAATTTGATGATGCGCTTACTTTCAAGATCGCGCTTATGGTCCTTAATTACATGAAATATCTTAAAGAAAGAGAATGATATTACAGAAAAGCGGTCCTGTGAGGGATACATGCACGTTGACTTCCGACGTAGCGCAGGCGACCTTACAACACATGAAAGGTTCTGCTTAGTGCTGCTTCGTTCCCGACCTGACACGGTTCGCAGATTTTCATTGCATAAGACCCACGCTTGTACAGAAGGACTGCTACATGCACCCTTCACAAGACCGCTCTGATTACTATACTTTTTTTTGACCGTAATGTCAATTTGTTATTGTTGGATGAGGTCCTTAAGAGTGAAGCTGTCAATATACTTGTTTACAACATCATCGAGACCTTTCCAGAAGTTTATAGAGTTACATGAATCGGAACGGGGGCAGGTCACTCCGTTCTCGTAGGCGACACATTCGACAGGAGTCAGAGTTCCTTCAACGGTTCTAAGAACTGTACCGACATTATATTCTTCGGGGCTCTTGGAGAGACGGTATCCGCCATTGCTTCCGCGCATACTGGTGAGGTAGCCTGCTTTGTTTAAAGTAGACACAATCTGTTCCAGATATTTTATCGGTATGTTTTGTCTCTGAGAAATGTCTTTAAGCGCAATGAAACTGCCATTTCCAAAGCTGGCGAGATCGATCATTACTCTCAAAGCGTATCTTCCCTTTGTGGATATTCGCATAAAAAACCCCTTTTTACAGATAATTTGGTATAATATAATGATAACAAAAATAAAAAACAATTACTACCATTTTAGTAGGAAATCATTGTAATCGCAGGAAAGTAAGAAAGAAGTACATTTATGAAAATGCAGCCAAAGTCCGCAGGTGTGAATAAGGGAAATTACACTGAGGATGAGCTTAAAGATATCAAGTATATGAAAGCTGCCATAGGTCAGGCAAAAAAAGCATATGCTCTTGGAGAAGTTCCGATAGGATGCGTTATTGTTTATGAAGATAAGATAATCGGACGTGGATATAACAGGCGCAACACAGATAAAACGCCGCTTGCGCATGCGGAAATAACAGCTATACGCAAGGCAGGTAAGGTGATAAAGGACTGGAGACTTGAGGGATGTAAGCTGTATGTTACTTTGGAGCCATGCCAGATGTGTGCGGGCGCCATAGTGCAGGCGAGAATACCCGAAGTCATAATGGCGGCGGAGAATCCCAAGGCGGGATGCGCCGGGTCGGTTATGGATATTTTGAACAATCCGGATTTTAACCATCAGGTCGTTGTGAAAAAAGGCGTATTGGAAGATGAATGCAGTAAACTGCTGAAAGATTTTTTTATAGAGCTGAGAGCAAGAAACAAAGCTGAGAAAGAGCAGAAAGGGAATCTTTAAGTGAAAAGGAAGATACTCGCGCTGGTTATGGCAGCGGTAATGACAATTAGCACAGTGGGTTGTGGAAACAGTAAAAGAGTGGTTTCAGATTTTCAATACCGAAACATAGATGTTTCAGGGCCGCCGGTTACAATTACTTATTTGACGATAGGCGACAAACCTATAAACGGAATGACTGAGAAGGTGCTGGACAAGCTTAATGAGCTTCTTTTAAAGAAGGTAAATGCGAAGCTGGATATCTATTATATCGGATGGAACGATTATTTGGAGAACTACAACAAGACGCTTAGTTTGGGAAATGTAAACGTAGACCTCATTGCTGCGGGAGGCGACTGGCTTGATGCATGGCCCAACGCTGCAAAAGGATATTTTTTGCCCCTTTCCGAAGATATGTTAAGAACGTATTGTCCGCAGACATACAAATATGTATCATCCATGGATTGGGATTGTTGCACATATGACGGGAAGATATATTTTATCCCGGAAAATGAGTACACTCAGTGGATAAACTATGGTTTTGTTTACAGACTGGATGATGTAAAAAATGTAGAAAAAGCCAAGAGTAATGACCTCGGAAGAGATTTCAACATCGGTGAGATACAGGACTGGGGCACTCTTGATGAATTTTTTACATTATACAGAGAGCAGAATCCGGAGAAGCTTTTCTGGGATGCTGACGGAAAAGAAACAAAGCAGGCTCTCGGATATATTATGTCCGAAAGTAACTATATTCCCATCTACGAACTTAGCGAATACGGAGTATGGGGCATTTTTAAGAATGCTCAGAGCCAGATAGTTTCGCCGTACATGTCGGGAAATTATCTTTATAACTATGCCAAGATCATGAAGAAATGGAATGAGCTTGGTGTATGGAGAAGTGATTTCAAGGATTACAAGGATAATTACGAGGCTTTCTATAACGGAGACACATCGGTTGTCCTTGCAACGACGGAAGACTATTACACAACGATAAAACCGAATATGGAAATCTATCAGCCGGAGGCAAAGCTTAAGTTCTTCTGGTTTGGAAAAGAGAACCTGGTAAAGACAAGTATTTTGCACGGAGCAATGGCAATCTCATCAAAGTCCAAGAACCCGGAAAGAGCTCTTATGGTGTACGACATATTGAGGAATGATGTGGAGTGCTACAGGCTTATAAGATACGGAATTGAAGGTGTGCAGTATCAGATAAATCCAAAAGACATGCTTGAGAGACCAAACGGATATAACGATGAAAAAGATGGAATAACAACCAACTTCTGGTGGGGAAGAAGGGATTCCTATGAAAAAGCCGATTCAAACTACGCTTGGGATGATTATAACGAACTCAAGGCAGAGTATAACAAGATTGCAATAGATTATCCTTGGGACAGATATCGATTTATGACCACCAACATAAACAAAACGATTGAAGAAGTGACCAAGGTGTGTGATAAGTATATTCCCGAGATCACATACGGCAGGTATGAAGGTACGCCGGAGGCTGAAGTCAATGAATTCCGAACGGCGCTAAAGGCTGCGGGAGTAGATGAGGTAAAAACATATTTGCAGAATATTTATGATGCCGATAAAGCGAAGAACGGACATTAATAAATATCATACAAAGAAGATGAAAACTATGATAAAATAACGCCTGTAAAAACGGGTAGGAGGAACGGTAATGGTAACAACACTTGAACATGGGTGTTATCTTATAAACGGTAACACATTAGTGCCTGATGATGCGGAGGCGGCAGCGGTTCTTGCATCTAACGGTGTATCGGAAGATGCGGCAAAGAGTGCAAAAGAGAATACAATAGCATACGGAATACTTAAGGAGCATAATACTTCCGGAAACATGGAAAAATTATGCGTTAAGTTTGATAAACTCACTTCACACGACATAACATATGTCGGAATCATTCAGACAGCAAGGGCATCGGGACTTGAGAAATTCCCTATTCCCTACGTGCTTACAAACTGTCACAATTCACTTTGCGCAGTAGGCGGAACAATTAACGAAGACGATCATGTATTTGGTCTTACAGCGGCTCAGAAGTATGGCGGAATCTATGTACCCCCTCATCAGGCGGTTATCCATCAGTTTGCAAGAGAGATGCTTGCAGCAGGCGGAAGCATGATTCTTGGATCTGATTCACATACAAGATACGGAGCTCTCGGAACAATGGCTATCGGAGAGGGCGGACCTGAGCTTGTTAAGCAGCTTCTCGGACAGACATACGATGTTGATATGCCGGGAGTTGTAGCAATTTACCTTGAGGGAGAGCCTAAGAAGGGCGTAGGACCTCAGGACGTTGCACTTGCCATCATCGGAGAAGTATTCGGAAACGGATATGTAAAGAACAAGGTTATGGAATTCGTTGGACCGGGTGTTGAGAAGCTCAGCGCAGATTTCAGGATCGGTGTTGACGTTATGACCACCGAGACAACATGTCTTTCATCAATCTGGCAGACCGATGATACTATCAAAGAGTTCTATGAGATTCATGGAAGAGTAGGCGATTACAAAGAGTTAAAGCCCGGAAAGGTTGCATATTACGATGGTCTTGTAAAGGTAGACCTCAGCTCTATCAATCCTATGATCGCTATGCCTTTCCATCCCAGTAATGTATATGAGATCGCAGAAGTTAACCGCAATGCTGCGGATATTCTTGCAGATGTTGAAAAGAGAGCAAGAGTCAGCTTCGGAGACAGCATAGAGTATTCACTTCAGGATAAGATCAAAGACGGAAAGTTTATTGTTGAGCAGGGAATTATCGCCGGATGTGCGGGCGGTGGATTTGAAAATATCTGCGCAGCTGCAGATATCCTTAAAGGCCACTTCATCGGAAATGACAGATTTACACTCAGTGTATATCCCGCTTCAACACCTATCTTTATGGAAGTTGTTAAGAATGGCGCAGCTGCTGCAATTCTTGAGACAGGAGCAATCCTTAAGACTGCATTCTGCGGACCTTGCTTCGGTGCAGGCGATACACCCGCAAACAATGCGTTCAGTATCAGGCATTCAACAAGAAACTTCCCTAATCGAGAAGGTTCTAAGGTTCAGAACGGTCAGGTTGCATCTGTTGCACTTATGGATGCAAGATCGATCGCTGCAACAGCAGCTAATCAGGGTGTTCTTACACCTGCAACAGAGTTTGACGGAGAACTCAAGAAATACAAATATCACTTTGACAGTGAGATTTATAAGAACCGTGTATTTGATTCACACGGAGTTGCAGATCCTTCGGTTGAGCTTCAGCTCGGACCCAATATCAAGGATTGGCCTAAGATGTCAGAGCTTCCTGAGAATATGGTGCTCAGAGTTGTATCAGAGATCCATGATCCTGTAACAACAACAGATGAGCTTATCCCTTCAGGAGAGACTTCATCATACAGATCAAATCCTCTCGGACTTGCCGAGTTTACTTTATCAAGAAAAGATCCTGCATATGTAGGACTTGCCAAAGAGATGCGTGCTGCACAGGATGCTCTTGTAGAGGGAAAAGATCCCATTGCTGCCTGGGGCGAGCTCAAAGGCGTAATGGAAGTGATCGGTAAGAAGTTCAGCGGAGTTAACAATGACAATGTTGGATTCGGATCGACAATTTTCGCCGTAAAGCCGGGTGACGGTTCTGCCAGAGAGCAGGCTGCATCATGCCAGAAGGTACTTGGCGGATGGGCAAACATCGCAAATGAATATGCAACAAAGAGATATCGTTCAAACCTTATTAACTGGGGTATGCTTCCTTTTGTTATTGAAGAGGGTGAACTTCCTTTCAAGAACAAAGACTACATCTTCCTTCCGGGAATCAGAGATGCGGTTAAAAATAAGGATGAAGTTATTAAGGCATATGCTGTTGCAGGGGACAGCGTAACTGAGTTTGAACTTAAACTTGGAAATCTTACAGACGATGAAAGACAGATAATCCTTGACGGTTGCCTTATAAACTACAACAGAGTTAAATAAAAGGGACTGGTATTTGTATGTTTTCTGTTATGGGGCGGAAAAACAGAATAATTGCGGCAGTATTGTTACTGTCGCTTATTGGAAGCGTCGCAGGCTGCGGCGCTTCTTCTGCTGAAAAACAGATTGATACAACCAAAGCAAACGCGGAAGAGGTTGAGACAACAGCGAGCGGAGAGTATGTTGTCCCGAATCAGATACCGAGCGTACTTGCAGATCAGATCGGCTACAATACGGAGTCTGTCAAAACAGTTATCTTGCATGGCAAGAAGATTCCCAAGACATTTAGTATAAAAGAGCTGGGAACAAAAGAGGAAAAATATACAGGCGATGTTGTGAAGTCTGTTTATAATGATGACACGAAAGAATATACGGGCATAGGATATTTCACCGACCTAAAGGAAGCGGGAAATTATTATGTATCCGCAGATATAATCGGGGAATCATATTCTTTTGCCATATCGGAAGATGCGCATGCAGACGTATTTAACGAGGCATGCAAAAAATATTATATCAACAGGTGCGGAACTTCATTGTCCGAAGATTATGCAGGAGAAAATGCGCACAGTGCCTGTCACACGACTCCGGCGCATTTGCAGGATCATCCGGAAACAGAGATAGATGTTACGGGCGGGTGGCATATGGACGAGCAGGCTGACAGGGATACAACGGTCGGATGCAAAGTTGCGGAGAATCTGCTTCTTGCTTTTGAGATGAATGAAGCTGCGTTTACGGATGAAGCGGGAATTCCCGAGAGCGGAAACGAAATCCCCGATATTCTGGATGAAGTCAGATATGAAGTTGAATGGCTTTTAAAAATGCAGGATGCAAAGACCGGCGGAGAGTATGGGGCGGCGCTTACCGACAGTTCGGGCGGAGGAGATGTGATGACATATCCTGTTATCGTCACACCTGTCTCGATGGATGCCACTATAAACTTTGCATCGGTACTTGCAAAGTTCAGTTATATCTATCAGAAATATGACGGCGAGTTTGCCACCACGTGTCTTAAGGCGGCAGACAGAGCCTGGAGCTGTTATTTCAATAACCAGAAAGCGCAGGATAATACGACGGTATTTAAGGCTGCGGCAGAATTATACAGAGCAACGGGAAGTTTGGGCTATGAGACGGTTCTTGAGGAATATTTCGCCGAGCCTGAATTTGACCGGATTTTTAATGAAGATGAGAATATACTGATCGGTTCGGTGGTCTATCTTTCTACAAGTCAGAAAGTTGATGTGAGTAGATGTGAGTATTTAATGAAACTACTTATGGTGCGCTCTGAGCGTATTGCGCAAAAAGCAACGCAATCGGCGTATCTGGTAACAAAGACTGATGTAAAATCCTTTAATGAGCTGTTGGAGGATATGAGATGTCTTACTATAACCGATCATATAATATATAACCATGAGTACACTACGATAATAGAGAATCATGCGCATTTTCTGATGGGGATGAATCCGGGAGCAGTAAATTATGTAACGGATACAACGGAAAGAACGTATGCGGATGAAGCCGGAATCGGAATCCTAAACGACCCTCAGGCTGACGCACTTTTAGTATTTATGCTTAGTGTACTAGTGTGCTGACATGATGACAATTCAGCACACTAGGATGAAAGGAAGAGAAAAAGCACATTAATTTACCAGAGCATTTTTTGCAATGTTTTTGCAAACTGTAGGATTTGCATGGGTAATGTCATGGTGCTATAGTAAACCAAATGAATGTAAATATTAATGGACTAAATATAAACTACATAGACGAAGGAACGGGACCGTTACTTGTTATGCTTCACGGATGGGGCTCCAACATCGATCTTTTTGCGGGGGTTATTAATTTTGCAAAAAGAGGATATCATGTTGTTGCAATGGATATGCCCGGATTCGGAAAGAGCGATGAGCCCAAGGAACCGATGAGCGTCGAAGATTTTATGAATTTTGTGATCGACTTTATCAAGGTTCTTTATCCCGATGACAAAGAGGTGATCTTCTTAGGACATTCCATGGGCGGAAGGATAATCATTAAACTTGCCTCAGGAATAAATGAAGGAAAGCTTTCTCCGGGATTTACCATTCCAAAGATCATACTTACAGATTCTGCCGGAGTTATTCCCGTAAAGACTAAAGCTCAGTTAAAGAGATCGAAGAGATACAAATTCTATAAGAATTTCATTACAAAAAGCGGTCTTTTGAAGCTTGATCCAAAGGCGCTTGATAAACTTCAGAAGAAATTTGGAAGTGCAGACTACGCTGCAGCATCGCCGGTTATGAGAAAGAGTCTTGTAATGGCTGTAAATGAAGATATGGTTCCAAGTATGCCTTCCGTTACTCAGCCGGTTCTTTTGATATGGGGTGATAAGGATACGGCTACGCCGCTATCTGACGGCCAAAAGATGGAAGAACTTATGCCGGATGCGGGACTTGCAGTCATAGAGGGAGCAGGTCACTATTCATTTCTTGATAATCTCTATGTATACAATAAGATTCTTGGAAGTTTTCTCGGAATCAAAAATTAAGGAGAAGGATATTTGGGAGCAATGCTTATAATATTTTTTACAGTATACCTTTGCGCTGCAGTATTGGGACTTCGTTACTACACTCATATGCTTCAGCTGTCAAGCTATCAGTTTCAGGGGTATTTTAGATTTTTAAAGACTACGGTGACCAAATACGGACTGCACGCCGGTGCTGCCGCAGCCATTTTCGGAGCGGGATTCTTTGAGTATGCGCAAGCAGTTGAAGAGACTGATATGAACAAGCCTGCGATAGGTCTTTTTGTTCTGGCGATTGTTTTTCTTGTGCTTATGGCAGTTATGTATATTCCTAGGAAAGCGAAGAAAAAGTTTGTAGTTACCAAGAGGGTTCAGAGACTTTTTGTGACATACACCGTTTTGTTTGTGATAACGGTTCTTGTAGCTGTACTTTGCGTTGCGCTTGGGGCTGACTGGAGTGCCGGAAAACATGCGATCGCAGCAGCATTTATCGCGGCATATATAGGTTTTTTACCTCTTATTGTTGCTCTTTCAAATCTTATAAATAAACCTGTTGAGAACAGGATAAATCAGTGGTTTATCGATGATGCGAAGAGAATTCTCAAAGAGCATCAGGGACTTCGCATAATCGGTGTAACGGGAAGCTATGGCAAAACGAGTGTAAAGTATTATCTGACAACACTTCTTTCTGAGAAATACAGAGTTCTCATGACTCCGGAGAGTTACAACACTCCGATGGGTATTGTAAGAACTATCAGAGAGAAGATGGTTCCCACTCATGAGATATTTGTCTGTGAGATGGGAGCAAGACATCTGCATGATATAAAAGAAATAACGGATATTGTTCATCCTGATGATGGTATACTTACATCGATAGGATATCAGCATCTTGAGACATTCCATTCACTTGAGAATATTGTCAGCACCAAGTATGAACTTCTTGATGCTGTTGATGAAAAAGAAAAAGAAGAAGGAAATGCAGGAAAGGGAAAGCATCTTAAGTTTGCAAACGGTGACAATGAGATCATAAGAGCAAACATGAAATATAAGGATGCTATAACCTATGGTGTTTCCGATGACTGCGATTACAGAGTTTCCGATATTTCCGTTACGGGCGCGGGAACAACATTTAATGTGACAACACCCGATGGCGAGACGGCTGAGTTTAATACGAAGCTGGTCGGAAGACATAATGTTGAGAACATTGCAGGTGCGATCGCTGTCGCTGCTAGTTTCGGAGTTCCGATGAACAAGCTTAAAATGGCGGTAAGGAGGATACAGCCTGTTCCGCATAGACTTGAGCTTGTAAGACACGGCGCTGTTGCAATCCTTGATGATGCATATAATTCCAATCCAAACGGAGCAAAAGTTGCGCTTGAAACACTGGCTCTTTTTGATAACTCAGTCAAGATACTTGTCACTCCCGGAATGGTAGAACTTGGGGAAAAAGAGGACGAGTACAACGAAGAGTTCGGAAGACAGGCCGCAAATGTGTGCGACTATATCATACTTGTTGGTGAGAAGCAGACTCAGGCAATCAAGAAAGGTGCGCTTGAAGCGGGATTTGCCAAGGACAAGCTTTTTGTAAAGAACGGCCTTACGGAAGCTACACAGCTTATGTACGAGCTTGAAGCGGGAAGAGAAAAAGTAATACTTCTTGAAAACGATCTTCCCGATAACTATACATGATTAAATTTAGAAATAATGAAAGAGGGATACGGATACTATGAAACTTAAAGTTGCGGTTTTATTCGGCGGAAAAAGTACGGAGCATGAGATTTCAATCATCTCGGCAATTCAGGCAATAGGATTTATCAATAAGGAAAAATATGATGTAGTGCCTGTTTATATTACAAAGAACAATGACTTCTATGTTGGTGATGATATCGGAAAAATAGAAGAATATACACATATCAATCAGCTCCTTGCAAAGAGCACACAGGTTGTATGGGTAAAAGAAAATGACAAGGTTAATCTTGTAAGATATCCAATGAAAAAGTTTGGTAACAACGTTATGACTCAGGTTGACGTTGCATTTCCTATAGTTCACGGAACAAACGTAGAGGACGGAACACTTCAGGGATTCCTTGCTACTCTCGGTCTTCCCGTTGTAGGATGCGATGTTCTTTCATCTGCTGTTGGAATGAACAAGTATGTTATGAAAACTGTGCTTAAGGACAATGATATTCCTGTTCTTGATTGCAAATGCTATACATGGAAGGATTATGAAGATGTAGATGCACTTGTTGCAAAGATAGAGAAGACATTTGATTATCCCGTTATCATCAAGCCTCTTAATCTTGGTTCAAGTATCGGAATCAAGAAGGCGTCAGACAGAGCATCTCTTCTTGAAGCTCTTGACCTTGGATTTGAGTTCTCCAAGAAGATTCTTGTTGAGCACGCTATTTCCAAGCTTAAAGAGATAAACTGCTCAGTTCTCGGAGATTATGAGTCTGCGGAAGCTTCTGAGTGCGAAGAGCCTATCAACTCTGATGAGATTCTCAGTTTCGAAGATAAGTACATCGGCGGCGGATCAAAGGGCTCCGCAAAGGGTGCAAAGACAGGCGGAAGCAAGGGAATGGCTTCTCTTAAGAGAAAGATCCCTGCAGATATTTCCGATGAGATGCGTGACAAGATCAGAAAGATGGCTGTTGATGCGTTTATTGCCCTTGGCTGTTCGGGAGTTTCAAGAATCGATTTTATGATCGATATGGAGACAAACAACGTATATTTCAACGAGATCAATACTATTCCGGGATCGCTTTCATTCTACCTTTGGGAGCCTCTTGGAATGAAGTATGAGCATCTTTTAGACAACATGATCCAGCTTGCGCTTAAGGCTGACAGAGAGAATCACAAGGTTGTTTATTCTTTCGAGACAAACGTACTTGAGGGCGTAAAGCTTGGCGGAGGTTCCAAGGGAAGCAAAGGATAAGGCTTCATTGGGGGATTCGCCTAAGGGCACAGCGGCATATACATCTGAAAATGCTTGTGTTCGTCTGCACGCTGATTTTTATTAATTTCAAAAACACAGGAATGCTTCCTTTCGACGTTGCTCAGGGAAGTCAGCATTCCTGTGTTTTTTCAATTGTAAAAATCATACGCTTGTACGAGAACTGCGCATTTCCAGATGTATATGCCGCTGTGCCCTTAGCCGAATCTTCTCGCCAAGAAGTTGCACTTTTTTACAGCGGTAGTTTTTCATTCTTTAAGTAAGTATCTTCGATAATTTTCTTTACGTAACCGTCTATATTTCTTTGATCCTCTTTGCTGAGTTCACTGATTACGATAGGTTTGCAGTATTCGATCACTACGTGAGTGGATTTGATGAAAGGAATGTGGTTCTCGAATATGTCACGTGAGTGGTTGATTACCATGGGAACGATGGGGCAGCCGGATTTCTGCGCAATCTTGAAGCTTCCTTTGTGGAAGTCGAGCATTGGCGCGTCGGTGCTGTTTCGTGTTCCTTCAGGGAAAATACATATTGAGATACCGTTTTTTACTTTATCAATTGCGGAAAGAACCATTTCAAGGCCTTTTCTGATATCAGATCTGTCAAGGAAGAGACAGTCAAGGAACATCATCCAATAGCCGAGGATCGGAATCTTCTTGATGACATCTTTTGAGATATATCCTGTAGGTCTGGGAACTCTGGGATAAGTAACGACGATATCGAAATAGCTTCTATGGTTTCCGACATACAAAACCGACTTATCTTTGGGAACATTTTCTTCGCCGATAACGGTGGTTTTTACGCCGCATATCAGCATGACAACGTTAAAAGCAAAGCCTACAATCTTAAGTGAAGCTGTTTTAACAGCGTAGGGATTGAACTTTTTTATTATCAAAAGAACGAGCTGGATCGGGATGCTCACAATAAGGAATATCACGATAAAGAGTATTGTAGCGATAAAACGTATCATAAAATGTAAAACCTCATTTCTAAAATAATTCTCAGATTCAAAACATATTTTACCATATAATTTAATGCCATTATTATTTATTTTGTCGTATAATGGGGCAGGGTAATAAAGTAAGTACCAATACGAGGGAGAAATTTAATGCTTATAATTAAGAACGGCTATCTGATAGAGCCTGAATCGGGCTTTGAAGGATATAAAGATATAGTGATAGATGGTGCAAAAATTGTGGATATTGTGGATAAGGGTTGTGGAAAAGTGGAAAAACTTTTGCATGATTCCGCAAATCAAGTGATAGATGTGGATGGAAAGATAGTAACCGCGGGGCTTGTGGATGGACATGTTCACTTTAGAGATCCCGGCTTTACATACAAAGAAGATATCGAGACGGGAGCGAGAGCTTCTGCGAGAGGCGGATTTACTTCCGTTGTAATGATGGGAAATACGAATCCACATATGGATAATGTTGAAACAATAAAGTATGTGCTTGAAAAGGGCGCAAAGACCGGAATAAACGTATATACCTGCGCAAATGTTACTATGAATATGGAGGGAAAAGAGCAGGTTGATATGGAAAAACTCCTGGATGCGGGAGCGGTTCTTTTTACAGATGACGGAAAACCCATAACCGATGAGAAGATAATGGAGGCTGTCTGCAAGAAAGCTGCGGCGCTTGATAAGGTTGTAAGTCTCCATGAGGAAGATCCGAAGTTTATAACAGATAACGGCATAAATGCGGGAGCCGTTGCCGAGAAGCTTGGAATCAAGGGATCTCCCAGAGAAGCCGAGATTTCCATGGTTAAAAGAGATATAGATATTGCTGAGAGGACCGGGGCAAAGATAACGGTTCAGCATATAAGTGCCGCTGAATCGGTTGACCTTATAAGGCAGGCCAAAAAGCGAGGCGTAAAGGTATATGCCGAGGCAACACCGCATCACTTCACACTCACAGAGGATGCTGTTCTTAAGCACAAAACACTGGCGAAGATGAATCCTCCGCTCAGACTTGAGTCTGACAGGCTTGCGATAATAGAAGGGCTTAAGGATGGAACAATAGAGATGATCGCTACAGATCATGCTCCTCATTCCAAAGAAGAAAAAGAGAAGCCTATAAAGGAAGCTCCAAGCGGAATAACCGGAATAGAGACATCTCTTTTGCTGGGTATAAGAGAACTTGTGAATAAAGGATATATGACACTTCCTGAGTTATTAAAGCGCATGACAATCTGCCCCGCAGGGATTTACGGCCTTAATGCAGGCAGCGTAAAGGTTGGCGGCAATGCAGATCTTGTGATATTTGACAACAAGACGGAATGGGTGTTTGATAAGACCTATTCAAAGGCAACAAATACACCGTTTTTGGGAGAGAAATTTCCGGCGCGTGTTTTATATACCATATGCTGTGGAAAAGTGGTATACGAAGCTGAGTAATAAAGGAATGAAAGAATGAAGAAAAGTTTTATTGTAGCATTGATGATGTCTACATTTTTGACAGGATGTCAAACTGAAGCGAGTGCGATAAACGGAAGCAAAGCGAGTGACAGAATAGCTGAAGATGCCGTTGATATAATCGGATCGGAAGGAAACTCGGATCTTAGCAGTGAGATCGGCATGGCCGCTGAAGAAGATGCTTCTGATGACGCAGATGAACAGAAATATGGATCGTACGAGCAATTTATCGATGATATAAGATATTGTGTCGAGAAAGGTGATCTGAAAGGTCTTGATGTATCTTCAAATGCTTATAATTCATACATGAGTGAGGTCGAAGATCTGAGATACGGATATGTCATAGAGGATCTGGATGGTGACGGAGTAAAGGAACTGATCATTGGTGCCAATAAATGTATAAAGGATACCGATATTTCCGGAAAAGACAGATATCATACACTTATTTTTGATATCTTTACTTTACAGGAAAGTGTAATGGTACATGTTCTAAAAACTGAGGATGATGAAATATATTATTTTGGAACAGACGGAACGATAATCAAGGAAGACAGCAGAGCTGCTATGATGCCTTCAAAATCAATATTGGAGGTTGTCACTTTTTACAGATACAATGAGGATAATCTTGAAATTGTCGAGGGAATCCGCGATGAATATATCGTAAATTCAGATAGGATAAGATATTTTTATTCCGATGAAAATCCTTATTGGGATACGTCAAATCAGATTTCCTACGAAAAATGGAAAGAGATTGTCGATAATCATGGAAATCAATATGTAAAGTTTACAGATTTTTCAGAACCCAGAAGAACGGGAAGAAAAGCAAAGGTATATGTTCACGAGGTTGAGGAAGATTATCGGGATTCAAGGATGCAGTATAAGTGGAGAGACTATATTGTATTTTACAGTGACAATTCCGGAATATATAATGTCGGAAACGGCGAGAATCAATGGTTTGTATGGAATGAAGAGCGTATACAGTATGATAACGATCCCTCAAGAGCGGTAAAGTATTTTGTTGAAGGCGATGTCCTTAAGCTTGGGGATGAAGAATATATTTTAGAGCAGTAATATTTTTTCAAATAGATAGATGAGGAGAGTTCTTAATGGCTAAAAAAATGAAAAAAGAAGCTAAGGTTCTAAGTCAGAAGCTTCTTGCGGACGGAATATATGATATGTGGCTTGAAACGCCCTTTGCAGGTGATGTTAGGCCCGGTCAGTTTGTGGGAGTATATCCTGCAAATAAATCAACGTTACTTCCGAGACCAATCAGTATATGCGAGGTTGATACGGACAAATCTGCAATTCGTCTCGTATACAGGGTTGTAGGATCGGGAACTGCAGAGTTCGCGCTTTGCAAGGAAGGTGATCAAATCAATATCCTCGGACCTTTGGGAAATGGCTTTCCGATTGATGTTGCCAAGGGAAAAAAGGTAGTTGTAATGGGCGGAGGAATCGGTGTTCCGCCGCTTCTTGAGACAGCAAAGAGGCTTTCCGGCGAAGATGTCAGCGCAGTTATGGGATATAGAAACAGTGAGACGTTTTTGTCTGATGAATTTGCAAAGTATGCAAAGATGTACATAGCAACCGAAGACGGCAGTGTAGGAACAAAGGGAAATGTCATTGATGCAATGAAAGCAGAAAAGATAGAGTGCGATGTTATTTTTGCATGCGGTCCCATGCCTATGCTCAGGGCGATAAAGGCATATGCTTCCGAGGTTGGCGCCAAGGCATATCTTTCTCTTGAAGAAAGAATGGCTTGTGGAGTGGGAGCGTGCCTTGGATGTATAACCAAGACTAAAGAGATAGACGATCATTCTCGTGTTCACAATGCGAGAATTTGTACCGACGGCCCGGTTTTTGATGCTGACGATTTGGAGATGTGATATGAATACAACAGTTGAAATAGCAGGAGTGAAATTTAAGAATCCCGTAATGACAGCTTCGGGAACATTCGGTTCGGGAATGGAATACTCGGACTTTGTAGATTTAAATAAGCTTGGCGCAGTTGTGACCAAGGGAGTTGCAAATGTGCCGTGGCCCGGAAATCCGGTTCCGAGAGTTACGGAAGTATACGGTGGTATGCTTAATGCGATAGGTCTTCAGAACCCCGGAATTGATGTGTTTGCAAAACGTGATCTAGAGTTTTTGAAAAAATATGACACTAAGGTCATTGTAAATGTATGCGGAAAGTCTGTAGAAGATTATCTGGAAGTTGTAGAGAGACTTGGCGATGAAGAGCGTGTAGATATGCTTGAGATTAACGTTTCATGTCCTAACGTTAAGGAAGGAGCCATTGCTTTCGGTCAGAATAAAGATGCGCTTTATGACATAACAGAGAAGATCAAGAAGGTGGCAAAGCAGCCGATAATCATGAAGCTCAGCCCCAATGTCACCAGTATCTCTGAAATGGCAAAGGCTGCAGAAGCTGCGGGAGCGGATGCGATTTCTCTGATAAATACCATAACAGGAATGAAGATTGATATTTATAAGAGAAAGTTTGCTCTTGCAAATAAGACCGGAGGAATGTCCGGCCCGGCGATCAAGCCTGTTGCCGTAAGAATGGTATATGAGGCGTCTCATGCGGTTGACATTCCGGTCATCGGAATGGGCGGAATCGCAAATGCCGAGGATGCGATTGAGTTCATCATGGCAGGAGCTACAGCGGTTGCAGTTGGAGCAATGAACTTCCACGATCCTTACACGACTGAAAAAGTTGTGGATGGTATCGAAGAGTATATGAAGAAGTACGATGTTAAGGACATAAACGACATACGTAAGATTGTATAAATAGTTCTTTTATCTATATATAATCAATCCTTTAACGTTTTTTAATATTGTGATGATAGAATAAAAAACGAACAGACAAGGGGACGCAGGGAAGCGGTCTGTAAAGGAAAGATTATGATTATAAAGAAGATATTGGAAGCGTTATTATATGCGGTAGGAGCATTAATAGCATTGGTTTTTCTGATGATTTTCATATGTACGGTCAGCCCGGCGGCACATGATGTGTTTAGCGGTGTTGCGACAGATGTTGCGGTTATGAGGATACAGCGGGCGGCGGAACTTGAGAACAGCGCGGAGGCTGTGATTCAGGAAGCTGAGGAAGCAAGCACCGATGCATCGGAAGAGCCAAGATCTGAAGCGAAAATCTATGAAGAGCATATGAACAGCATGAAAAAAGGACTTCACTTAGACGAGTGATCATCTAAGTGACAGTCCTTTTCTGTTACTAGCAACGTATTATTCTGTCAATGTCTTGCCGGTTAATTCGTCAAAGCCTTTCATAACTGCATCGAAGGTGTTTTTTGAAATCTCCGGAAGCTCACCGCCCCAGGTTTTTTCTGCCTGAGCATAACCTTTCTCAAAAGCAGCTCTCATTTTTTCAAGCTTTTCAGGATCGTTTCCGGCCAGTGTGGTGGCAAAATCGAGGATTCTTTCGGAGGTCTGTTTTACACCCCAGTAACCGTCCTCGGCAATGTCAGCCTCTGCCTGAGCCTTAGTTGCTGCATCCACAGTGAAATCACCTTTTGCAAGGAATTTCCACATCGAGTCTTCATCGTTGTCAGAATTGGCGATGCCGTAGGCCTTGGCCTGCTTGCCCATCATCTTCTGAACAATGTTCAAAAGTTGCTGCTGGCGCATTGCTACATCTGCCTGCATCTGCTTGATGATCTTGGTTCGATCGGTTTCTTTGGAAGATACGTTCTGTGTATCTTTTTCCTCAGATTTCTCGAACACTGCTGCAGCTTGAGTTTTTTCCTTTACTTCATCGTTTTTGTTTTTCTCGTCAACAGACGGACTGACTGATGAAGCATAGGTGGTTGCGATGTTGTTAGTAACCTCGGTAATTCCGTTTACGCCCATATCGAACTCCTTTTCTGCGACAGGGTACTAAATACCGCGCTGAAACGAAACTATGGTTTACCTAATCTCCTTATCGACATTTTAATAAAAAACTTTAGTGAAATATCGAAAATTTTTAAATTTTTAATTTTTTCCTTGAGTTTGCTTCTTTGGAGTGAGAAGATGTAGAAAAATAACTTTGGAGTATATGATTTATGAAGATTGAGAGAAAAGCATATGCAAAGATCAATCTCGGACTTGATGTTACGGGAGTTCGTGAGGACGGATATCATATCGTAAAGATGATAATGCAGAATGTTGATCTGTACGATACGCTTACATTTGAAGATAATGACAGCGGGGAGATAGTTCTGACCGCGTCTACAGATAAAATCGAAACTGATGAAAGAAACCTTATCTGCAAGGTTGCAAGACAGCTAAAAGATAAATTCAATGTGAAGCAAGGTGTTACCATGCATCTTGTTAAAAGGATTCCCGTAGCTGCGGGAATGGCCGGAGGAAGTACAGACGGTGCTGCAACATATCTTGCTTTAAATGAATTATGGGGACTTAATCTCAGTAAAAAAGAGCTTTGTGAGCTTGCGGTATCTCTTGGAGCAGATATTCCTTACTGTATAATCGGTGGAACAGCGCTTGCCGAAGGAATTGGAGAGGAACTTACCGCTATAAGCGACATGCCGACTTGCCACCTGGTAATCGCAAAGCCTGCGATAGACGTTTCGACAGGTTGGGTGTACAAAGAGCTTGACAGCAGGGAAGGTATAAAACATCCCGATATTGATGGAATTAAAGCCGCAATAGAAGAGGGCAACCTTAATAAAATGTGCGCTCTTATAGGAAACGTTCTTGAAGAAGTTACCGCATCCAAGTACAAAGAAGTGGGACAACTTGAAGAGATACTGAGAAAAGAGGGAGCTGTCGGTGCGTTCATGACAGGAAGCGGCCCTACTGTATTTGGCGTATTCGACAAAAAGGACGCGGCAGAAGCAGGATACAGGGCAGTTGTTGAAAGTAAGCTTGCTCCGGAAACTTTTTTGTCCGCACCCATTAATCCCGGTAAAGAGGACTGAGAAAGTAATATGAAGAAAAAAGTTGATATAAATGTGACAGGAATCCATATCAGAGACGGAAACGAAGAAGAGCGGATCGATACAAGCTCAAGGGGAATCTATGAGGCATTGACGGATGGGTCTGTGCGGATAGAGTACGAAGAAGTGCAGGATATGGGCGGTCAGAGAATAAAGGTTGCTAACAAAGTCACTGTGCCAGCCGATTTAAAGAGCATTGAGGTTATGCGTACCGGTGCTATGAATTCGAAGATGGTATTTGGCTCCGAAGAATATGTTATGGATTACAAGACGCCGTATGGATCGATGCAGATGGAAGTTATCACAAAGAGCCTTGATTTTAAAAACGAAGAAAACGGTGTGATCGGCGAAATTTATGCGGAATACATGATTAAAGCAGGAGATGAGATTTTATCCGACTCCAAAATGATAATAGAAATTAAAGAAAGATAAGAAAAAAGAAGCTCTCAAAGGCCGGAAGTTCCAACCTTGAGAGCTTTTGTGATTTAAGTAATTGTTATTTAACCATCTTGGCGCCGGCTTTTTCCTGAGCCTTAGCAACAAGGTTCTTAAAGAAGCCTTTCTTTTTCTCGGGAGTAACAGTCTTACCGCGAAGGCCTTTAACTTCTGTTACGTAGATACCGCTGACAGAAGCCTTAACTTCCTTCTTGACGGGAACGGAATCAAAAATTTTCTCATCGCAGATAAGGCTCATAACTCTGTTACCGACTCTTACCTTAAGAATCGGAAGTTTAGATCTGCGAAGAAGCTTGGGAGTCTGATCGATAACGGCCTGTGGAAGACCTGCTTCGGTTATCTTCATTCTCTTTTTGTCAATGATAAGCATGGACATGCTCTGCTTCATGGAGTCGAGCTGAACTTGCTGCTCTTCCTGCTTCTTCTGGGCTTTTCTGCCGATTATAATAAGTGCAATGATTATTGCAGCTAAAATTACTGCTATTACGATAAATACAATTAAACCGGTACTCAATCTATTATCCTCCGAAAATGAATATACTATATCATAGCAAAAAGTATTGTAGCATTCTTTAGGAAGATAGGCAAATAAATACTTTAATCATTTTGGAAGGTGTGGTAGTATAAGAAATATTGTTTTGATATGTAATGGTAATATACTATATTCATGAGAATGGTAGCCGTGAATATATCAAATTTTTTTAAGGAGAAAGCATTATGAAAAAGAATCTTTCTGTATTGTTGGTTGTGGCAATGGCAGTAACATCCCTTACAGCATGCGGTTCAAAGTCTGAAGAGGCTGCAAGCGATGCGGCATCAGGCGGTTCATCTACAGAGGCTGCTGCAACAGCGGGATCTAATGACATTGCATCTTTGCAGAATCTGGACAAACTTGAAGTTAAGGCTCTTGATGAAATAAATCCTTCGGATTACATCACATTGGGTGAGTATAAAGGCTTGACTGTTGAGGTTGCTCCCGCATCTGTTACCGATGAGGATGTTGACGGATATATCAATAATCTTATTGAAGCCAATCCGGCCAAAACAGAGATTACGGACAGACCTATACAGAAAGGTGATATTGCAAATATTGATTATGAAGGAAAATATGCCGACACCGGAGTTGCTTTTGAAGGCGGAACGGCTCAGGGATTCGATCTTGATATCGGTTCAGGCATGTTTATCCCCGGATTTGAGGACGGACTTGTCGGAGTAAATCTTGGTGACACTGTAGACCTTGACCTTACTTTCCCTGAAGAATACGGTTCAAAAGATCTTGCAGGTAAGAAGGTAGTATTTACGGTTAAAGTTAACAAAATCAGTGAAAAGTCTAAAGAGCCTACAGATGAGTGGGCAGCCGGTCTTGGAATGGAAGGCGTAACAAATCTTGAGCAGCTTAAGGAAACATCAAAAAAGCAGCTCACAGAGGAAGCTGAGGCTACACATAAGGCAGATGTTGAGTCTGCGGTAATTGATAAAGTTATTGAGATTTCAGAGTATAAAGATTTTCCTCAGGAAGTTTTGAATTATTACCTTATTCAGGAAAATCAGCAGCTCGAGAATTATGCTCAGATGTATACTGCATACGGACAGCCTACCACTGCAAGTGATATTGTTCGTATGATGATGCAGAATACTGCTCCGGATCAGTCAGATCCCGATGCTTTTTTAAAGAATATGGTAAATGAGGTTGCTCAGCAGTTTATAACATTCGCAGCAATTGCAAAGAATGAAAACTTGGCAATCTCTGACGAAGATGTTGAGAATTATCTGAAAGAAGCTTTTGATGCAGGAAGTACGGGATACAGCTCACTTGATGAACTTAAGGGTGACGTTGATTCCAAAACCATTAAGGAAGGTCTTATGGCAGATAAGGTTGTAGCATTCCTTGTTGATAATGCAAATGTGGTTGAGCCTGCTAATTGATAAAGCGTTTTATTTGTTGGGAAATATTTTTAATTGGAGGATGTCATGGAACTTACAGATATAAAAGCATTATTTACAGAACAAGAAAAGTATGTCGGACAGAAAGTGACAGTCGGAGGATGGATCAGAAGTATCCGTGATTCTAAGGCTATAGGATTTATAGTTTTGAATGACGGTACATACTTTAAACCACTTCAGATTGTATATTCGGATGCACTTTCAAACTTTGCACAGATCAGTAAGCTCAACGTAGGTGCTGCGGTTATCGCAACAGGAACAATCGTTGCAACACCCGGCGCAAAGCAGCCTTTCGAGATGCAGGCTGAGGAAGTTGAGATTGAGGGAACATCTACTTCAGATTATCCTCTTCAGAAGAAGAGACACACTCTTGAGTTCCTCAGAACAATTCCTCATCTTCGTGCAAGAACAAATACTTTTGAGGCAGTATTCAAGGTTCGTTCAGTTGCTGCATATGCTATTCATTCTTTCTTCCAGGAGAGAAATTTCGTATATGTTCACACTCCTCTTATTACAGGAAGTGACGCTGAAGGTGCCGGAGAGATGTTCCAGGTAACAACTCTCGATCTTAACAACGTTCCCAAGACTGAGGACGGAGCTGTTGATTTTTCAAAGGATTTCTTTGGAAAGCCTGTTAACCTCACTGTTAGCGGACAGCTTAATGTTGAGACTTATGCTTTTGCATTTAAGAACGTATATACATTCGGACCTACATTCCGTGCAGAGAACTCCAACACAACAAGACATGCGGCAGAGTTCTGGATGATCGAGCCTGAGATGTGTTTTGCAGATCTTAAGGATGACTGTGACACAGCAGAAGCTATGCTTAAGTATGTTATCAACTATGTTCTTGAGCATTGTCCCGAAGAGATGGCATTCTTTAACGAGTTCATCGACAAAGGACTTATCGACAGACTTAACAACGTTGTAGGTAACGAGTTTGGTCGTATCACATACACAGAAGCTATTGATATTCTTTCAAAGAACAATGATAAGTTTGATTACAAGGTATCATGGGGATGCGATCTTCAGACAGAGCATGAGAGATATCTCACTGAAGAAGTATTCAAGAAGCCTGTATTTGTAACAGATTATCCTAAGGATATCAAGGCATTCTACATGAAGCTCAATCCCGATGGAAAGACTGTTGCGGCAGCAGATTGTCTTGTTCCCGGAATCGGTGAGATTATCGGCGGAAGCCAGAGAGAAGATGATCTTGAGATCCTCGAGAAGCGTATGGATGAGCTTGGAATGAAGAAGGACGATTATCAGTTCTATCTTGATCTCAGAAAGTACGGAAGTGTAAGACATGCAGGCTTTGGTCTTGGATTCGAGCGCTGCGTAATGTATCTCACAGGTATGGGAAATATCAGAGACGTTGAGTCATTCCCCAGAACTGTAGGAAATTGTGATCTTTAATGTCGTAAGAAACGAGGCATTTCTTAATATCACGTGTTATAATATATAGAGACATGAATAATGAAGGACAAGGAGGATGAAATGAAAAAAGGGTATTCTTTTTCTGCTGTAGCTCTTTCCTTAGTCCTTAGTATGCTGGTGGTGGACCCTGTCTGGGCTACCACCAGTACTGATTTACAGGAAAAGCAAAATAAGCTGGAGCAGGAAGAACAAGCGCTAAAGAATCAGAAAAAAGATCTGGAAAAGCAAAAGAAAGAGAGTCAGAAGAATCTCAACAATGCCAACGGCAAAGTAAACTCAATCGCTGAAGCTCAGGGACAGACAAAGGAAGCAATCGATGAGACATCGAATACGATTGTGGATATGATCGCGGATATAGATCTTATCAAAGAGCAGATTGAGAAAGCAGAAGCGCAGATAGAAGTAAAAAAGGCTGAATATGAGGCTGCCAAGGAAAAAGAAGACACCTTATATGAAGCGATGAAGCAGAGAGTAAAGTACATGTATGAGCAGGGAGAGACATCTTATTTACAGATTCTTTTGACTGCGTCGAATTATTCGGATGTACTTAGCAAGGCACAGTATGCCGAGCAAATTTATGAATATGACAGAAATAAGCTTGAAGAATATATAGAAGCAAAGAAAGCGGCTGATGCAGCTAAGAAACAGCTCGAAGAGGAAAAGGCTGAGCTTGAAACAGCCAAGTATGAGCTGGAAGAAGAGCAGAAAGCTATGGAAGAGGTTCTTGCTCAGTATAAGGCCAAGTATTCGGATTATGAGGTAAAGCTTGCCAAAGCAAAGCAGGACGCCGCTATATATACGGCACAGATAAAGAGCCAGCAATCAAGCATGGCGGCTCTTCAGAAGCAGATAGAATCCAAGCAGAATGAGGTTAATGAAACCAAGAAAGCTGCACAGGCTGCACGTGAAGCAGAGGAAGCGGAGAGAAAACGCCAGGAAGCAGAAGCTGCTGAGAAATCAAAATCAGAGAGCGGTGGTGGCGGAGGAGACTCGGGAGAGTCCTCGCAATCAGGTGGTTCAAAAAATTCTTCACCTCCACCGGCACCTTCGGGAGGCGGCTCGGGATCTAATATTGCGAGTTATGCCTGTCAGTTCGTCGGTAATCCATATGTTTCCGGCGGAACAAGTCTTACAAACGGTGCGGATTGTTCGGGATTTGTATTTTCCGTTTACAAGGCGTTTGGAATATCTGTTCCCAGAACATCATGGGAGCAGGGTAATTATGGAAGAGAAGTCTCATATTCCGAGGCACAGCCGGGAGATGTTATCTACTATGGTGGACATGTCGGAATATATATAGGCGGCGGACAGATTGTTCACGCAAGTACGCAGAAGACAGGAATCAAGTACAGTTCGGCGATGTACAGACCAATCATCTGTGTCAGAAGATTTGTGTGATGTGCCAATTGTTAGCCTTTATACCATAGTGTATAATCGTGCATAATTATTGTTGTAAATTTTTTTTCGGGAGGAACCATGACTGCAGAAGAGAAAGTAATAGTCCTTGATTTCGGCGGACAGTACAACCAGCTTGTAGCGCGCCGTGTCAGAGAATGTAACGTCTATTGTGAGATTTATTCATATCGCACTCCGATAGAGCAGATAAAGGCGATGGCGCCTAAGGGAATTATTTTGACGGGAGGCCCCAACTCTTGTTATGAGGACGGAGCACCTACATACACCAAGGAATTGTTCGAGCTTGGTATTCCTGTTTTGGGACTTTGCTACGGAGCACAGCTCATGATGCACGTGCTCGGAGGTAAGGTAGAGAAAGCTCCTGTCAGAGAGTATGGAAAGACACAGACATTTATTGACGGTTCAAAAGACAAGTTATTTGCAGGTGTTGAGGATGACACTATCGTATGGATGAGTCACTTCGACTATATCAGCAAAGTTGCACCGGGCTTTGATATCATTGCACATACAGCAGATTGTCCCGTTGCTGCAGCAGCTTGTGAAGATAAGAAACTGTATGCTATTCAGTTCCACCCCGAGGTATTACATACAGTCAAAGGCAAAGAGATTCTCCACAACTTCGTAAGAAATATCTGTGAAACAGCAGGTACATGGAGAATGGATTCTTTCGTTGAGAATACTATTAAAGATATTAAAGCTAAAGTCGGAGACGGCAAGGTTCTTCTTGCTCTTTCAGGCGGCGTTGATTCATCCGTTCTTGCGGCTCTCCTTGCTAAGGCAATCGGAAAGCAGCTTACATGCGTGTTCGTAGATCACGGACTTCTTCGTAAGAATGAAGGTGACGAGGTTGAAGGCGTATTCGGCGATAAGGGTAACTTCGACATTAACTTTATCCGTGTGAATGCGGCAGACAGATATTATGCTAAGCTTGCTGGCGTGGAAGAGCCTGAGCGCAAGCGTAAGATTATTGGTGAAGAGTTTATCCGTGTGTTTGAGGAAGAGGCCAAAAAGATCGGAGCAGTTGACTTCCTTGCACAGGGAACAATATATCCTGACGTTGTAGAATCGGGACTTGGCGGTGAGTCAGCCGTTATCAAGTCACATCACAATGTCGGAGGACTTCCTGATTTCGTTGATTTCAAGGAAATCATAGAGCCTCTTAAGACTTTGTTTAAGGACGAAGTTCGTAAGGCAGGACTTGAGCTCGGACTTCCCGAGTATCTTGTTTTCCGTCAGCCCTTCCCGGGACCCGGACTTGGTATCCGTATCATCGGTGAAGTTACTGCCGATAAGGTTCGAATCGTTCAGGATGCTGACTACATCTACAGAGAAGAGATCGCGGCAGCCGGACTATCCAAGCTTCCGGACCAGTACTTCGCAGCTCTTTCAAACATGCGCTCCGTAGGCGTTATGGGTGATGAGAGAACTTACGATTACGCAATAGTTCTCCGCGCCGTTGAGACCGTAGATTTCATGACCGCCGAGGCTTCCGAGATTCCTTTCGAAGTCCTCCAGAAAGTCATGAGCAGGATCATCAATGAAGTTAAGGGCGTTAACCGCGTAATGTATGACCTTACATCTAAGCCGCCGGGAACAGTGGAACTAGAATAATATCAGCATTCTTGTAAAGCCAGTATTTACAAGGCTTTGAGAGGTGTATGGAAGTGTAGTGACAATAAAATGACAATACACTTTGAAAATTTGGTGTTATTTTAGAGTAAATTACAAACTATAAATCAGTTCATAAAATGAGCCGTAGTGAATGTATTCAATACATTTGCTACGGCTTTTTGTATGGTTATTTATTCTGTTGGTTTTTCATCTTCGGGTAGAGGAAGAATAAGATTATTATCTTCATCATATACAGGTGATGGATAGAGTCCCCAACCGCGTCGTGTTTTCTCATTTTCAATTTTATCTTCGAGTGGTAGAGGATAGCCTTTAAAATCAGAAAATGCATTCTTAACGACGCCGTCAGATAGTAACCAGGTGTAATAATCATCTTCGGAATATTCCCCGGATTTGAAAGAGTCCCTTATTTGACACCAACGTAAAAGATTTTGCTTCAGTACATATTTATCAATAGGATTAGCCACATTGGAATCTTCAGATGGTGGTACAAAGACTAGGTGTAAATCACCATCAACCATTTTAGGAACTAAACCGTATAACGATTCGAATCGCTGCAGTATATTGAAGGCTGAACTGCAATTTTCAGGATTCGGAGCATAAAGGTAATCGGATTTTAAAGAAAGTGCCTGAGATATTGATTCTACAGTTTCTTGATCTGGTACTCTGTTTCCTAATTCATAGTTACGAATAGCGGATTCACTTTTATTCGTTTGTTCAGCAAGCTCTTTTTGTGTCCAACCGCGAAGCATTCTATATTTGCGAATGTTTCCGCCTAGAGTGTTTCTCATTCGGCTGCTGTTGAATTCGTCGTGGTATTTCATTTTTCTATGGCTCCCTTCCGTTCGTCTCTGAAATGAGTATATCACTAACCGTTCAGAAATGAAATGTTTTTCTGAGAAAGTATTGACAGTTCAGAAATGAACGGTTAGAATTCAAAATAACAAAACAGTTCAAAAGTGAACGGTAAAGAAAAGGAGGATAAGAAATGGAACAGAAATCATTTATGAGAGCAGCAGAAATCATGGAAGTTTTAGGAGTGTCTGATGGAATGGCTTATAGAATCATCAGAGAACTTAATCGTGAACTGGAAGCCAAAGGCTTTCATACAGTTCATGGTAGAGTTAGCCGTAAATACTTTGAAGAAAGCTACTACGGTGTCACTCATGAGAAAGAGGTGGTTTAGTTGTCTGTAAGTAAGAATGAGAAATCAGGTAAGTGGGAGGTAAGGACGTACTATAAAGACTTCACTGGTGTGCGCAAACAAAAGACGAAACGAGGATTTGAGAAAAAGTCAGATGCCATTGCCTGGGAACGTTCCTTCCATCTTCAGCAAGATGAAAATCTAGATATGTATTTCAAGGATTTTGTTGAAATATACATCAGGGATAAGAAGCCTAGAGTTAAGTATAATACCTGGCTTACAAAAGAGTACATCATCGAGAATAAGATACTACCGTATTTTGGGAACAAGAAGGTTTCGGAGATAAGGACCTCAGATATTTTACAGTGGCAGAATGAGATTATGAAGCAGCAAACAAAGACAGGCAAGAAGTATTCTAAGACCTACTTAAAGACAATTCATAATCAGCTTAGTGCGATTCTTAATCATGCATGTAATATGTATGGACTAAAGGTGAATATGGCGCGAAGGGCTGGAAATATGGGAATAGAAGAGCATAAGGAGATGCTGTTTTGGACGCAGGAGGAGTATCAGACTTTTATCGAGGCAGTTGCAGACAAGGAAGAAGCCTTCATAGCATTTGAGATTCTATATTGGTGTGGTATTCGTTTGGGAGAACTGCTTGCGCTAACACCAGTCGATTTTGATTTTGAAAATTGTAGGCTTCACATTAATAAATCATTTCAAAGGCTTCAGGGGAAGAATGTTATTACGAGCCCTAAAACGCCAAAAAGTAATAGAGTGATTTATATGCCAGAGTTCTTAGCAGAGGAAGTTAAAGACTATTTGACAAGGCTATACGGTATTGAGGACAATGATAGGATTTTCGAAATATCAAAGAGTTTCCTTCATCATGAAATGGACCGGGGAGTGCGACTCACCGGTGTAAAGAGAATAAGAATTCATGATCTTCGTCATAGTCACGTTAGTTTGCTTATTAATATGGGCTACTCGGCGCTGGCTATTGGCGATAGGGTTGGACATGAAGCGATTGCCATCACCTATCGATATGCTCATCTATTTCCATCTATACAAAGTGATATGGCAGTTGACCTTAATAGAGAGCGTGCATCAATGGTTGGATTCGAGCCTGATGTAAAGCGTGGAAAGGCGGATATTATCGATGTCAGAGAAAAAGAAAGACGAAAAGAACAGATGGCGAAATCGTACAATCGCTTTTCGGTTGTCACCGGAGGAAGAAGCAGAGCTTAATGAACGAGTTAAGTTGATGGGCTATCAGATAAAGCAAGATTATATCGTTGAAGCTGTTCTTCATAATGAAGTCTATGCTGTGGGAAATCCATTGATGTTACTGCAATTTAGGAGGTCACTTACACACATAGAAAGTGAATTATCTAGGATAAGCTTAGCAAGTAATATGGATGAAGAATTGCTTACTCCCATTAGAACGATTCTTCAGATTATGGAAGCTTTTGAAAAGGGAGTCTCAATTGACCAAAGCAGAATAGTTCAAAGGAAAATCGCTCTTGAAGAAAAAATATGGGAAAACAGAGAGGTTCCAAGGGTATCAGATGCCAGGGTAAAACGGCATATTGATATAGATAATAAAAACGAGAAGGAGGATAAGAATTGAAAAAAGAGACAAAAGAAAAAGCTGCTCTTAACCCAGTTGTTGGCGCAACTGAAGAGCAGCAAACTCATGATGAATCCAAGCAAAGTATAGCAAATGAAAAGGTGGTGGGCAACACAAAGCCACCGGAAATTCATGGAGTAATGGCGGATTCTAGCGCTAGATTGGCAGGCTTAGAGATTATGTCGATGGCTGAACTCTATGACAGCTCATTTCCGCCTAGGGTGCCTATTATTGATGGATTGCTTAATTGTGGAACGTACCTTTTTGTCGGTGCTCCTAAGGTAGGGAAATCCTTCTTTATGGCGCAACTTGCATTTCATGTGGCTACGGGGACGCCATTGTGGGAATATCCTACAAGACAAGGTTCGGTTCTTTACTTGGCATTAGAGGATGATTATGCAAGGCTACAGCAGAGATTATCAATGATGTTTGGTGATGAGGAAACAGACAAGCTGTTTCTTGCTACTCGTGCAGGAACTATTAAAGAGGGACTTGATAATCAGATAGAAGCATTTGTTAAAGAGTATCCTGATGCAAGGCTAATCATAGTAGATACATTACAAAAGGTGCGTGAAGTAGGTGAGGAAAAATACAGCTATGCTAATGATTATGAGAACATAACAAAGTTTAAAGAGTTTAGTGATAAGAATGGTCTATGTATTCTCATAGTTCATCACACTAGAAAGCTTGAATCCTCAGATAGCTTTGAAATGATTTCAGGTACCAATGGATTATTAGGAGCAGCTGATGGGGCATTTTTTCTTTACAAGAAAAAGCGCACTGATAATGAAGCAATCTTAGATATTACAGGTCGTGATCAACAAGATCAGCAGCTCACATTAGAGCGTGATTTAGAGACTTGTATTTGGAAGTTGACAAAAGCTGAAAATGAAATCTTTAAACCCAAGTCAGACCCAGTATTGGAGGCCATTGCACTTTTCTTGAAGAATGAAAAGCACTGGGAGGGAATTGCATCAGAACTTATGGAAGCAGTCCCTATACTTGGAGATTTAATACCAGCTAATGTTCTTACACGCAGGCTTAATGTGAATAGAACCAATTTATATAAAGAGTATGGTGTTTGTTATGAACCTATGCAGAGAACAAGTGATAGAAAGCCATTTTCACTGAAGTTAGTGGAAAGCCAATAGTATCTGTTGGTGACGATTATGACGGTTATGACGGTATTTTCTACATCATAGAATATCGTCATTATCGTCATTACCGTCATTCAATGTAGAAAGGAACTGGATAGAAGCAATGGGAAAACAAGTTCAAATCCCTTATGAGCTATTCATGGATTTAGTTTATTTATTCGTTTTGGAGATGCCAGATGAAGATACGCACGAGAAGATTGTTGATGGGTTAAATAAGAAAATCGACAAAATTATCTTGCACGAATTATATGAAAAATATAAGACTGCTCCTACAGAAGAAGAGCGTGAAAAAGCACGTCAGGAGTATTTAGATAAGCGTGGAGTATTTGAGAACTTCAGATGGTGATTTCCTTTGATGAGTATGACGGGAGCGTGCACGCTCCGGTGATGAATAGCAAAAGAAAAAACCAATTGAGTCGGCGAGCGTAGCGAGCTTACCTCATAACGTGTCGTTATGAGTAACCCCCTAGGTATAAAGACATAAATGTCATTATACGGGGGCTCTCCGAGGGGTCTGCCGACGGCTTGCTCGCCAAATGAAAGGAGTATTTACATGATATCTTGTTCATGTCATTTGTCGAATCAAAAGCATGCTTTGACTACTACTCATTCTGTTTCCTCTGTTAGTAAGCACAATCTCCGCTTATACAAAGAGCAGCAGGAATACAATGTCGCATTAATCGAAATTGTAGAAGGCAGTGGTACAAGCATCCTTGATGATGTTAAGCGCATTTATAAAGAAGAATTCTCAGAACCACTTAGGGAATACAACGAAGGCAAAAGAGCTGATAGACAAATAAAAGATTATTTAAAATATGTTTCAGACAACAAGAAAGCTGACGTGGCTGCCGAGGTCATTTTACAAATTGGTGATAAGGAGTTTTGGAGCCAGAAAAGTATTGAACAATGGAAAGAAATGTCGCCCCTTTTAACGGAACAGTTAGAAGCGTTTAAGAAAGCTGTTCCAGAATTTAAAGTTGCTTCAGCGGTAATACATTTAGATGAATCATCACCACATATGCAGGTTGTAGGCGTTCCTGTAGCAACTGGGTATAAGCGTGGGATGAGTAAACAAGTAGCCAAGTCAAAAGTGTTTACCAAAGAAAGAATGGTTGAGATTCAGGCTATAATGCATGCGGATGCTGAGCGTATAATCAACGAGCATCCGGAAATCTTTGGTGATGAATGCCTAAAGCCTATCGAAAAAGGACGTAATAATGATATGTCCAAAGAGTTTTATATTCGTACCAAACAACAGCAATATGAGGCTATATCGGAAGATATAAGCAGACTAGAAGATGAAAAAGATAGTCTAATTAGAGTAAAGAATGAGATTACTGTTGAGACCGAAAAAATAGTCAATGATGCAGTAGAGAAGGTGACTGAATCTGAAATGCAGAAAGAATTTTTACATCTTGCTTTAGATGAGAACCCTAAATCAGCACTTGGGAAAATGATTTCAGACGTTTTTAAAATGTTTAAAGACCCGTGGGTTAAATCTCGCGGTGCTAAAGTGTTTGAGAAAACAAGAACAAGTATTATGGACAGTCTTAGGGAAGCAAAAAGAATTGCTGATGAGCACAATGCTCAACGAAGAAGCAAACCAAAGGAACATTGGCAAGAAAGATAAAAACATAGACAAACAAATGTTCTTGTGATAGTATAGCTGTAGAGTCCGTAAAACAAGCTCTGCAGCTTGTTTTTAGCGAAAGATTTATACGTTGGAGGACTGGTATGGATCAGAAATATAGAGATGCGGTACAGCTTATTAAGACGGCAATACTTCAAAGTCAGTATGAAGCTGCGAAATCTGCAAATGAAAAACAGTTAATGCTTTATTTTGGCATTGGAAAATATATATCACTTAATTCTAGAAATGGATTTTGGGGTCAGGGAGCTATTGATACTATTAGTGAACAGTTAACAAGAGAATTACCAGGATTACGAGGATTTTCTTCTCGAAACCTCAGAAATATGCGTGTTTTCTATGAGGAATGGTCAACTCTAGATACATCGAATAACGAAAACTATAATTTGGTAGAAGCTTCTGCCAAAAGTAGTTATGGTTTTGATGTTCAAATTTGGCAGAACCGTCTGCCAAATTTAGAATCATTTTCAGTAGAAGCTTTTTTAGGAATTAGTTTTAGTAATCATTTGCTAATAATTTCAAAAGTAAAAAGTTATGATGAACGAATATTTTATATTAAAAGAAGTGCTAGCGAAAAGTATTCACTTGAACAATTAAAGCGGAGTATAGCAGCTAATGACTTTGAGCATCAAGGAAATTTGTCTAACAATTTTTCAAGTACATTAAGTCCAGCAGTAAAAGCGTTTAAAGCAATTAATACATTTAAAGACGAATATCTACTTGATTACATAAATGTTGAAGAAATTGATATTCGTGATTCAGCTGATATAGACGAAAAAGTTGTAGAAAATGCAATAGTAAATAATGTTAAGAATTTCATTTTAACATTTGGAAGAGATTTTGCGTTTATAGGTAACCAATATCACTTAGATGCCTTTGGAGAAGATCAATACATCGATTTACTCTTCTTTAACAGGGAATTAAATTGTCTGGTTGCGGTCGAACTCAAGCGAGGAAAGTTTAAACCATCTTATCTAGGACAGTTACAAGGTTATTTAAGTGTACTAGATGGATATGAAAGAAAGCCACATGAGAATCCTGCTATTGGACTGATTTTGTGTAAGGATATGAATAAGTCATTTGTTGATTATGTAATCCAAGATTATTCAAAGCCAATGGGCGTTGCAACATATAAAACATCTAGAGATATGTCAGAGGAACTTAGAAAAGCTCTTCCTGATATAGAAGAATTAAAGAGATTACTTGATACAGAAAATGAATAAGCTTTTTTGATTGTGTTTAACGGGAGCGTGTCACGCTTCCGTTATTTTATATCAGAGGAAAAAGATGGGTTTAGCTCCTGCTTTATATGCGACAGTATTACAGTTTTGTTGTTTAGGTATGTGCTATTTGTTAGAATGTTTTTTCAGGTGCTTTGCATTTCATAACGTGTTCATAATTTAGCTGGAAACGAAGAATAATTAGGGAAATATTGGGAGGAAGAAATGTTAAGGCTAGAAAAAATAAATGGTAAAAATGTATGGAACATTTTAAAACTATCTGTCAATAATTCACAAAGGGAGTTTGTAGCTAGTAACGAGATAAGTATCATTGAAGCATACACAGCTATTACAGCCAATGGGTATGCTTATCCCTTTGGAATCTATGATGGGGATATTCCGGTAGGATTTTTGATGATTGGATTTGATAAGGATGATTATTGGGAAGATGCACCAGATGTTGCTACAGGTAATTATAACTTGTGGCGATTGATGATAGATAAGAATTATCAGCACAAAGGATATGGTAGGCAAGCAGTAAAACTAGCGTTGGATTTTATTAAGACCTATCCATGTGGACCGGCTGAATATTGCTGGCTATCTTATGAACCGGAGAATCAAATTGCGAAGGAGTTATATGCATCGTTTGGATTTACTGAAACTGGTGATATGGATGGAGAAGAGATTATAGCAGTTTTGAAATTATAAAAGGGGATAATACAATGTCAGATTTTGGGATTAACGAAATGCTTGAAATGCAGAAAGAGCTTCAAGAGAAGTACAAAGATAAATGGGAGCATATTTCTCCAGAAGTTGGTAAAAACAAGCTACTTCGGATGATTGGAGAAGTGTGAGAAGAACATGAACCGCTGGTCGATGGAATAAACCGCAGGAGGAAGGTCGTTTTGAACGAATATAGTCTACAACATAAAAAGGCGTGGGAGTTTGATGCATATGATTTTTGGGTAAGAACCGCCGGGACTCCGGAGGAAAGAGCATCAAAGGATAAAGAAAACCCCAGGAAGATGCTAAAGCAGTATGCGAACTACTTTGATTCTTTTGAAGGCGTCAAGGTAGCTAATATCTGCGGATCCTGCGGCAAGAAAGCAATTCCGCTGGCTCTTTTGGGAGCAGAGGTTACAGTATTTGATATATCCGAAGCCAATAAGAAATATGCCATGGAAACAGCTGAGGCTGCAGGCGTAAACATTGGCTATGAAGTTTGTGATATCATGGAAATCGATATGGACAAGTATGCCGGCTTTTTTGATGTTGTCTTTATGGAGGGTGGAATCCTTCATTATTTCCACGATATAGATGTTTTTATGAATGTTATGAACGGATTGCTTAAATCCGGTGGAAAGATGATCTGCAGTGACTTCCATCCATTTACTAAGATTTCCGATATACTTGGGCTGCAGCAGCCAACCATGAGTTATTTCTCAACAGATATCTTTGAAGGTGAGATGGCGCACGCAAGATTTTACGATGAGGAGATCCGTAAGCAGATCCCTAAATGCCATTACAGGAAGTACACAATCAGCGAGATCATCAATTCTATCATCGGGAGTGGATTTACTTTGGAGCGTTTTGATGAGCATCCTTCATGGGAGAACGAGAAACTTCCGGGAGAGTTTACTGCAATTGCAAAAAAGATATGAAAGGCGCAGATAAATGGTTGGCTTAATTGTAGCACGGTCAAGAAATAATGTTATTGGAAAAGAAGGCGCAATTCCTTGAATGGGTTACTTGCGATGAGTTGCGTAAATTGTCACGGGATGAAATTGCGACTCAGAGAATACAGAATTTTATAGAGGAGCTTAGATAAAGAATTATGGATGAACTCATACTTGTTGAACCAAGTCTGGAATATGCCGAGGATCTATGGGCGTTCAGACAGGAAATAATAGATAAAGATGCTGATAATGAAGATCAATTTGCTGGATGCATGTCACTGGATTCAAGTAGTTCTGCTGACGAATGGATACGAATATGTTCTCTTAGAAAAGACGAAAAAACATGTGAAAAAGTAGGAACGACAGTTCCTTCACATACTTATCTGGCAATAAGGAAGAAGGATAACAGAATTGTTGGTGTAATAGATCTTCGTCATCATATTGATCATCCCATCCTTGGTACTTGGGGTGGACATTGCGGATATTCGGTTCGTCCTTCCGAGCGTAGAAATGGCTATGCCAAGGAAATGTTACGCCTGGACAAGTTAAAGGCAAAAGAACTCGGGATCAATAAGATGCTTGTGACCTGCGACGAGGGAAATGATGCCAGCGAGAAAACGATTCTTGCTAATGGCGGGGTATACGAGAAGACCATCGATGTTGATGGCGAAAAAATGAAAAGGTTTTGGATAAGCATATGAGCGTGGAAATATCAGTTGTGACAAAAGCGAAGATTTCAGAGCCGCTCATAAAGCGTCTGAAAGCTCTCATCAGAGATGTACTCGTCCGTTACTATAAGGTACAGGATAACTACATTCGTATCAAGCAGGAGAATGGAAAACTGTACCGCGAGAATCAAAACCTGATTGACAGTACGGACCGGCTCATGGAGGAGAACGATGCCCTGCGGGAGCAGAACAAGGACTATATGCTTCTTCGTAAGGTGTTTGGAAAACAATATCGCCTATTTGCGCCACAACGGTTATATTGAACGGGTTGGTTCAAGAAAGAATGGATATTGGAAATTATTGTAAATACAAATCGAGTCTTGAAGAGGTGAAATAATGCTGCACTTAGAAAAACTAAATCATAAAAACATTTGGGATATTGTAGATCTGAAGGTGTTCAAATTGCAAAAGGACTTTGTTGCTCCGAACTGGGCAAGCATCGTACAGGCATACAGTATCCGGGACACAGACACTGTCGCGATTCCTTTCGGAATCTATAACGGCAAAAAGCCCGTGGGCTTTCTGATGATCGGATTCAACGAAAGTGACGCGGATCGAGATCCCGATGAGGGTTACGAGCCGCCGAGAGTTTATGACAACAATTACACCATCTGGCGTCTCATGATCGATAGAAAGTATCAGAAGAAAGGCTATGGGAGAGAAGCCCTGAACATGGCCTTAGACTTCATAAAAACCTGGCCCTGCGGAAAGGCGGAATATTGCGCACTCTCCTATGAGCCTGAAAACGAAGTCGCCAGAAAACTGTATCTCTCCATGGGATTTGAAGAAAACGGTGAAATGGACGGGGACGAAATCGTTGCGGTTCTAAAGCTGTAACGGTTTGGCAAATCGATGTTTTCAGAGGTATTACTATGGTCCATCTGGAAGAATTAAATAAATACAACGTTTGGGAGATAATGGAGTTGAGCGTAAAGAAGGAACAGGAGGGCTTTCTCGCAAGCAACGTATGGAGTCTTGTTCATGCTTACGTCGGGAACAAGACCAACGGGGCCGTATACCCATTTGGGATCTATGACGATGACACTCCGGTAGGCTTTCTGATGCTCGCCTATGACTATGGAGAGGTTTGCGACGACAAAGATGCACCGAAAATCTCAAAAGACAATTATTTTCTCTGGCGCCTCATGATCGATGAGGAGTTTCAGGGAAAAGGTTATGGACGTGAGGCTGTCAGGCTTGCCCTGGATTATATCAGAACATTTCCCCACGGAAAAGCGGAGTATTGCTGGATCTGCTATGATCGGGATAATACGGTGGCAAGAAAGCTGTATCGCTCCTTCGGTTTTGAAGAGATTAAAGAGTATGAGGATGGCAATATTGATGCTGTCCTGAAACTGTGAGGAGTATTTGATCATGGATAAGAAAACAGCGATGGAAAATCTCGCCCGCGCAGCATATGAAAAGGGCGTGTTCAACGGCACATGGCTTTACGCCGAAAACGGAGAGATCATCAGTAAAGGTGCGTTCGGCTTTCGTGATGCAGAGGACAGGCTGCCGATGAAGGAGGACAGCATCTTTGAGATGGCTTCGATCACCAAGCAGTTTACGGCAGCAGCGGTCATGATCCTCGTCAGAGAAGGCAAACTCGGCCTTGATGATGAGTACACGAAGTTCTTTCCTGAATATCCGTATCAGGGCGTGACGATTCGTCATCTTCTGACCCACACGAGCGGTATGCCGGATGATTTTGATACTGAAGACTGGGTTGCCCCGGTTCTGGAAAAGGAAAACAGGATTCCGGCATGCAGCGAGATACTGCGCTTCATTTGTGAGAGCGGTGAGGAGGTAGCCCGCGCTCCCGGAGAAAAGTTCCGGTATACGGACGTCGGATACTGCCTGATTGCCAATGCGGTGGAAAAAGTCTCCGGCATCGGATTTGAGGACTTTCTGAAAAAGAATCTCTTCGAGCCCGCGGGCATGAAGGATACCGCGATCCTGCATACCCGCCGGGACGGGAGGCCTTCAGACCGCTTTACACGCAACATGGTCCTGGAGAACGGAAAATATGTTCCTTCGGATGTGTCGGAAGAAAGCAGGGGGTACGTAGTCGGCTCTGACGGCCTGAACGGCTGCGATTATGTGTACACGACTGTCTTTGACATGCTTGCCTGGGATAGGGCGTTGAGGGAAGAAACGGTGCTGACGAAAGAAGAACAGGCAGTAATGTACGCTCCTGCAAGGCTCTCGAATGGAGAACCGGTAGTTGATGATGATCTTATCGGAAAGACAAACTATGGACTGGGCTGGGGAGTACAGACTGACCCAAAGGATGGAATGATCGTCTGCCACAGCGGGGGCATGCCGGGCCTTCGAACCTGGTTTGAACGATTTGTCGACGCAAACAGAGTACTAGTGATACTAAATTGCCGTGATTATGTGGATTCCAGAGCATATAAGGGATTCAGGGAAGGCATGGAAGCAATCGTCAGGGGCAGGGAGCCCGAGCCATTAAAAAGTGTAGAGGAGATGGCGCTCCAAAACCCCGACAGGAGCGACTGGGGCAGTTTCTGCGGCAGTTACGAATGGGAAGACTATAATATCGATGTTCAAATGAAGGGCAGCAATCTGTTCGCGGTTTTCAGCCTGAAGGATAAAGAAGAGCCTGTAGTAAAGCTCTTTCCTCTGGGAGATAAGACATTTGCGCTCAAGACCGACACCAGTGATATGGTTTTCACCGACGGCGGCCTGACTTTTTATGGCAGTGAAGGAAAGAAAATATATGCAATTGCGTATTCACATTAAAAATGAAACAAGTAAAAATTTGGATTTTTCTTTAGACGTTCCGGAAATATATAACATTAACTACTTAAAATACCCTATCGTTTCAGAGGATAAAATACATGAAATCTGCATAGCCGAAGGGTATTTGATAGTGCTCTTTGCAGATAGAGGATTTAGAGACGGAAGTATAAGCCTTCCGGATGAAATAGAACGAAAAGAGAATAATGTTATTGCCTATGACTGGGAAGGGAAAAAACTCTGGAATATTGGTGAAATTATAGGAGACATTAGGGATATCCTTGTAAGCATAGGCTTTATCAGTAAAGAACAGGCTGAAGAATTATATGGGGGCTCAACCAAAGGTTGTGGAGACATCTTATTACATTGCACAGATTGGTTGGGGCGTCATTATATAATTGATGTTGCAAACAGGAGGGAACTGACGATAACAAAAAATAAGGCTACAAAATAGAGTTGAATAATCGCGAAACTCAACGGATCATCTAAAGACTGCATTCCTGCGTTACATAACTATGTTTTCGCAGGAATGCAGATGGAATTAAATACAGATTTGATGTAAAATCAAGTACAAGAAATGATCTTGAACCTGATGAAGAAGGGGTGCAAGGTATTTAGTGATACCAGCATAAGCGCTTAAAAAATTCAAGGCTTCTGTTGGTTGATCCTTGTTCAGGTACGTTAAAAGCTGATTATTTGGAATTGTTACTGTTCAAGGTGACGTCTGAACAGTAACATCAATTACATCATTTTCGGACGAATGATGCAATTGATGTTGACAATGAGTATAATGAATGATAGCATTTAATTGCATCATATTCATAATTTTGAGTATGTTATTGCATAAATGAGGTTATTAAAATGAGAACATTTGATTATAGTAATAAATGGGAAAAACTTTTAACGCCTGATATAGTGGCTCTGCTTACGCAAATTCATGAATATAAAGGAGAGCAGGCTTTGTTTGTTGAAGCTAAAGCAGATGCATTGACTAGGCTTGTAGAGATTGCCAAGATTCAAAGTACTGAGGCTTCAAACAAGATTGAAGGTATCTACACTTCCGATGCAAGATTGAAGGCACTTGTAAAGGATAAGATCACGCCTAAGACGAGGAACGAGCGAGAGATTGCCGGATACAGGGATGTACTTAATACAATCCATGAGAGTCATGATTACATCTCGATAAGACCGAATATGATCCTTCAGCTTCACAGAG
>JAEEGI010000657.1_pt1 | contig 97387 bp, 80 predicted proteins | sample 8958751 | NCBI WGS metagenome assembly JAEEGI01 (sample SAMN16246545, study PRJNA631951) | gut metagenome | biome: gut microbiome; feature: rumen; material: KS-attached | host: Bos | place: Iran: Karaj | collected 2018-10 | reverse complement strand
CATCCGCACGGCTTATAAACTGAAAAAGAAAAGGAACCATATCAACCCCTCTTTTCTATGAGATTTTTCCAATTCAATTTATCACAGTGAAACCCGAAAGTCAACGCAAATTCTTATGCCAAAAGCTTTGCTCTTTCCAACTTTTCCTCAACCGCTTCTTCAATGAAGCTGTTCAGGCTCTGCTGATGCATCATCGCATAGATTGCCGCAAGCCTGTGGATTTCCGCATTACGGAAACGCACATTCAGACTTCCTTTGAACGCCACCTCCGGAGCGGTTCCTTCTCTCTCGCAGGCGAGGAGATACGCATCTACCGCTCCGTGAAAATCCTCGACAAGTTCCTTGGCATTTGTCCCTTCATACGAAATCAGCGAGCGGATTCCCTGTACCTTACCGAAGAAGATACAATCCGTCTCCGAAAACTCCACACTGCCGACATATCCCTTGTATTCCATCGTATTACTCATATCAGTCCCTCCTGTTCCAACTTTTCGATAAGCTGTTTCACCTGATACTCTAACAGTTCCTTTCGAGGATGCGGTTTATGAATAATAATCTTCGTCTTCGTTAGCTCACTGGAAAACATCACCCGGGAACCGCTTGTTTTCCCTTTATTATCCAGATGATACGACAGATACTCCAACAGTGTTACCGCTTCCTCAAACGTAAAATCTCTGGGTTTCGATTTCAGTTTTTTAATCAACTTCTCCTTCTGACCCATACGCTTCACCCCCGAATCTATGATAACATACTCCCACACCATATTGCAACTGTTTTTAGTTGCAAATCTGTTTGCTTCGGAAAATGCTACGGGATTATCTCCTCTCTTCTGTCCCGGTCTAAATTCTTCATAATCCTTCGGCGCGTTAAAGCGGCGAAAAAAACACTTGACATATGAAATACACGGGCGTATAATGCGGGCAAATGAGCAAAGGCGTTCATTGATGGACAGGCAGATTGTCTGTGTATCGATGAGCGCCTTTTCTTTTGGTTAACGGCCTGGCGCCGCGTACTGTAAAGAAGCAACTGTACGGTGAAAGAAGAAAAGAAAGGAACCGAACCATGAAACAGGAAGGTCAGGTGCGCATCCCCTCCGGTTGCGCCATCGCAGCAGTGATTTCAAAGGAAGGCAGAAAGATGACCGGGCAGGCAATCATCGAATCGATGAAGCCGATGCACGACCGCAGCAACGGTCTCGGCGGAGGATTCGCCGGTTACGGAATCTATCCGCAGTACAAAGACTACTATGCATTCCATCTGTTCTTTGACTGCCGGGATACAAGAAAGGCCTGTGAGGCATTTCTTAAGGAACATTTTGAAGTTGTCAAGGGCGAGCTGATCCCCACAAGAAAAATCCCGGAGATTACGGACGAGCCGATCATATGGCGCTACTTCGTAACTCCTCTTAAGTCCGTGCTTGCGGACCTGCAGCTTGATGAGAAGGAATTCGTAGCGCGCACCGTAATGAAGATCAATACGGAAATGAAAGGCGCGTACGTATTCTCAAGCGGCAAGAACATGGGAACCTTCAAAGCCGTCGGCTTCCCAGAGGATGTCGGCCGCTTCTACCGCCTTGACGAGTACGAAGGCTACTGCTGGACCGCCCACGGACGTTATCCGACCAACACCCCCGGCTGGTGGGGCGGCGCGCATCCCTTCACACTCCTTGATTATTCGGTAGTTCATAACGGCGAGATTTCCTCGTACGACGCCAACCGCCGGTTCATCGAGATGTTCGGTTACAAATGCAACCTCCAGACCGATACGGAGGTCATCACCTATATTCTCGATTATCTGCTCCGTGTCCAGGGCTTAACGCTTACCGAGGCGGCAAATGTCATCGCCGCTCCGTTCTGGAGCACGATTGCAGGCAAGGAGGACGAATACGAAAAGAAGAAACTGCAGTATCTGCGCACGGTTTTCCCGAGTCTTCTCGTAACCGGCCCGTTCTCAATCGTCCTCGGTTTCGACGGCGGACTGATGGCCCTCAACGACCGGCTGAAGCTACGGTCGATGGTTGTCGGCGAGAAGGACGACATGGTTTACATCGCGAGCGAGGAAGCCGCAATCCGCGTCATGGAACCCGATGTTAAGAAAATCTGGGCTCCGGCAGGCGGAGAACCCGTAATCGTTACGGTGAAGGAAGGAGCATTCTGATGGGAGTCGATTTTATCTATCCGGAATTTGAAGTTGTGCGGAATCCGGACCGCTGTATCGCCTGCCGCGTTTGCGAACGACAGTGCGCCAATGAAGTTCATGCGTTTAACCCCGACACCGGCCGCATGATCAGTGACGAAAGCAAGTGTGTCAACTGCCAGCGCTGCGTCTCCCTGTGTCCGACGCGCGCCCTTAAGATTGTGAAAAGCGACTGTCAGCTCCGCGAGAACGCAAACTGGCAGAACGATACGATCCGTGAGATCTATAAGCAGGCGGGAAGCGGCGGCGTGCTGCTCTCCTCCATGGGTAACCCGAAGCCTCTCCCGGTTTACTGGGACCGAATCCTGATCAATGCTTCGCAGGTTACGAACCCTCCGATTGATCCGCTCCGCGAACCGATGGAGACCCGCGTTACACTCGGCAAGAAGCCGGAGAAGATGAAGCGCGACGCAGACGGCAGGCTGGTATGCGATTTGCCGCCGCAGGTAACGCTTTCGATGCCGGTTATGTTCTCGGCAATGAGCTACGGCTCCATTAGTTATAACGCGCACGCGTCGCTCGCGCGCGCGGCTACCGAGCTCGGCATTCTCTATAACACCGGTGAGGGCGGTCTGCATGAGGATTTCTACTGCTACGGCCCGAACACGATCGTGCAGGTTGCAAGCGGACGTTTCGGCGTTCATGAGCAGTATCTCGAAGCCGGCGCCGCCATCGAAATCAAGATGGGTCAGGGCGCAAAGCCCGGTATCGGCGGACATCTGCCGGGTGCCAAGATTGTCGGTGACGTTTCGAGAACCCGAATGATTCCGGAAGGCTCAGATGCCATCTCTCCGGCCCCGCACCATGACATTTACTCCATTGAGGACCTTCGTCAGCTCGTTTATTCCTTAAAGGAAGCAACCGGCTACCGGAAGCCCGTTATCGTTAAGGTAGCAGCCGTACACAACATCGCGGCCATCGCAAGCGGTATTGCAAGAAGCGGCGCGGATATCATCGCGATCGACGGATTCCGCGGCGGTACCGGCGCGGCTCCCACAAGAATCCGTGATAACGTCGGTATTCCGATCGAGCTTGCTCTTGCTGCAGTCGATCAGCGTCTCCGCGACGAAGGCATCCGTAACAACGTTTCCCTCGTTGTGGGCGGTTCCATAAGAAGCGCAGCCGATGTCGTAAAGGCCATCGCACTCGGCGCAGACGCCTGCTACGTTGCCACCGCTGCCCTTCTCGCTCTCGGCTGCCATCTGTGCCGTACCTGCCAGAGCGGCAAATGTAACTGGGGTATCGCTACCCAGCGTCCCGACCTTGTAAAACGGCTGAACCCCGATATGGGAAGCGAGCGTCTTATCAACCTGATGACCGCCTGGAAGCATGAGATCAAGGAACTGATGGGCGGCATGGGAATCAACTCCGTAGAAGCCCTTCGCGGCAACCGCCTGATGCTTCGCGGCATCGGCCTTACCGACAAAGAACTGGAGATTCTCGGAATCTCCCACGCAGGAGAATAGCCTATGAAACGAGTGTATGTGAACGAAAAATGGTGTCTCGGCTGTCATTTGTGCGAATATAACTGCGCATTTGCCAACTCGGGCAAAAAAGATATGGTAACGGCACTCGCCGGCAAGCCGATCTTCCCGCGCATTCATGTTGAGGGCGAAGGCTCCGAAGTCATTACCTACGCGGTCTCCTGCAGACACTGTACGAATCCGCTCTGCGTAAGAAGCTGTATCGCGGGAGCGCTCTACAAGGAAGACGGCGTCGTGAAGATTCACCGCGAACGCTGCGTCTCCTGTTACACCTGCGTGCTTGTATGTCCTTACGGCGCGCTGACCCCCGGCGAAGACGGCGCGATGCAGAAATGCGAGCTGTGTCTCAGTAATTCCTGCGGCGCCCCGGCCTGCGTAACCGGCTGTCCGAACCGTGCCATAGTCTATGAAGAGCGAGGTGAGTGACATGAAACGATATGTGATTATCGGTAACGGAGTTGCAGCCGCCGGCTGTATCGAAGGCATCCGCTCCGTGGATACCGAAGGCGAAATTACCGTCGTATCCCTTGAGAAGCACGAAGTCTACTGCCGCCCGCTCATCTCCTACTATCTGGAGAAGAAGACGGATCTCACGAAGATTGCCTACCGCGCTCCGGACTTCTACGAGAAGAACGGCGCCCGGGTTCTGTACGGCGTATCCGTAACGGAAATCCATCCGGAGAGCTCCACGGTACTTCTGTCTAACGGCTCTTCGCTTCCCTATGACAGCATCTGTGTCGCCACCGGCTCAACGCCTTTCGTCCCTCCGATGGAAGGTCTCGATGCCGTTACGAATAAGTACTCCTTCCTGACGCTTGACGATGCGTTGGCGCTTGAAAAGGAACTGGATAAAGATGCCCGCGTTCTGATCGTCGGCGCCGGTCTTATCGGCCTCAAATGTGCCGAGGGCATCTTCGGCCGCGTAAAGGACATCACCGTCTGCGACCTTGCGGACCGCGTCCTCTCGAGTATCCTCGATAACGAGTGTGCCGCGCTGATGCAGCACTGCCTCGAAGAGCAGGGCATTCATTTCCTGCTCGGTGACAGCGTGGCAAAATTCGAGGCGACTGACGCCTCAGCCGCTGACACTTCTTCCGAAGCATCCGGTTCTTCCGAAACTTCCTCCGGCAAATGCTACGTCGCTCGCATGAAGAGCGGCGCGGAAGTTCCCTTCGACGTTCTGGTTCTTGCCGTCGGTGTCCGCGCGAACATCGGTCTTGTGAAGGCAATCGGCGGTACCGTGAACCGCGGCATTGTGGTAGATGAAAAGCTTGCGACTTCCGTTCCCGGAATCTACGCGGCAGGCGACTGCGCGGAGGGATATGACTTAAGCATCGGTGCAAACCGCGTGCTTGCGATCTTCCCGAACGCATACATGCAGGGACACGCAGCCGGCGTCAATATGGCAGGCGGTGAGGAAATCTTCGACCGCGGCATGCCGATGAACTCCATCGGGTTCTTCGGACTTCACGCGATGACCGCAGGCGCTTACGAAGGCGAATGCTACGAAGAGAAAACCGAAAACTCGATCAAACGTCTCTATATTAAGGATGACCGTCTCAAAGGCTTCCTGCTGATCGGATGCAAGGAACGGGCAGGCATTTACACGGCTCTGATTCGCGAACAGACGCCGCTTTCGGAACTGAATTTCGAACTTTTGAAACGCGCGGCAACAACCGTAGCATTTTCCGCGGAAAATCGTAGAAAAAAGTTTGGAGGTGTGGTATAACTATGACAACGATACATGCACAGGGTTTGGACCATAAAGCATTGAATGAAGCCATTCGGGCCGCTTCCGGCGACTGCACCGTGGACGGATGTCTCGGTCAGCGGTTCATCGCATCCGGAATGTCCGGCATTGAGCTTACGCTTGAAGGCGTTCCCGGAAATGCGCTCGGCGCTTACCTGAACGGCGCGAAAATCAGCGTGTCGGGCAATGCGCAGGACGCTGTCGGCGACACCATGAACGAAGGCCTGATCGCGGTACACGGGGACATCGGCGACGCTGCCGGTTACGCGATGCGCGGCGGCCGGATTTATGTACAGGGCAATGCAGGATACCGTGCCGGCATTCATATGAAGGCCTACCACGACAAATTCCCGGTTATGGTTATCGGCGGTCACGCGGGCAGCTTTCTCGGAGAGTACCAGGCAGGCGGAATCATCGTCGTTCTGAACCTGAAGGATGACGGACGGATTGTCGGAAACTTCCCCTGCACCGGAATGCACGGCGGAAAGATGTTCCTGCGGTCCGACTGCAAGGATATCACATTTCCCGCACAGGTAACGGCTCGTCCCGCGGAGGAAGCGGATCTTGCCGAGCTGAAGCCCTATCTTGATGATTATTGTAAAATCTTCGGATTGTCCGCCGAGGAAGTGCTTTCATCGCCTTTCACGGTTGTGACGCCGGACAGCCGGAACCCTTACCGGCAGATGTATGTAGCAAATTAATAAAAGACCGCTGCGAGCGGTCCGCATAGGTCAGGGCCTTCGGGCTCTGAGTGAGAAGGAGGCCCCTAATGAATTACACCATGGACGAGGTTATCCAATACATGCGCGAGGAGGATGTAAAATTCATCCGCCTCGCTTTTTGCGATGTATTCGGCAGACAGAAGAACATTTCGATTATGCCGGATGAATTGCGAAGAGCTTTTACGCAGGGAATTGCCATCGACGCATCCGCTATCGCGGGCTTCGGAGATGAGTCGCGAAGCGATCTGTTCCTGCATCCGGAGCCGGAGACGCTTACACCGCTTCCGTGGAGACCGGAGCACGGCCGTGTCATGCAGATGTTTGCTTCGATTACCTGGCCGGACGGAACGCCGTTTGCGTGCGACACGCGGACGCTTTTGAAGAAAGCCGTTGCGGACGCGAAGGAAGCAGGCTATGAGTACAGCTTCGGCGCGGAACAGGAATTCTATCTCTTTAAGCTGGATGAGAACGGGGCTCCCACGAAGATTCCCTACGACAACGCAGGTTATATGGATGTTGCTCCGGATGACCGCGGAGAGAATGTGCGGCGTGAAGTCTGCCTCACTCTCGAACAGATGGGGATTCAGCCGGAAAGCTCGCACCACGAGGTCGGCCCCGGGCAGAACGAGATTGATATCCGCTACTCCGATCCGGTAGCCGCCGCCGACAACGTCATGATGTTCCGCCGTGTCGTAAAGACGGTTGCTGTCAAGAACGGGTTGTATGCGGATTTCTCGCCGAAGCCGATGGAACAGGAACCGGGCAACGGCTTCCACATCAACATTTCCCTGAAAAACAAATCCGGCGAAGCCGAGGTATGCCCGATGCTTGCCGGAATCTTGAAACATATGCTGCCGATGACGGTATTTTTAAATCCGACCGAGGAATCCTACCGTAGACTCGGACGGAGCAAGGCACCCGGTTATGTCAGCTGGTCCATGGAAAACCGTTCCCAGTTGATTCGTATCCCGGCCGCGGAGGGTGAATACCGCCGCGCGGAGCTTCGCTCGCCGGATCCGACCGCAAACCCGTATCTGGCATTTGCCCTTCTGATTTACGCGGGGCTTTACGGAAACCGGAACGGGCTTTTGCTTCCGCAGGCTGCCGATATCAACCTTTATACGGCGAAGTCCGCAGAGCTTGCCGCTTTCGAAAAACTTCCCGAAAACCTCACACAAGCACGCCGGATTGCCTCCGAAAGCGAGTTTATTAAGACCCACGTTCCGGCTGAGATATTAGACATCTATTGTGACCGATAAGCCGTATAAAGTCACTGTTCTACATTTGTAGTATATATTCGGTTTGATTACGCGAAATGCTGTCTTTCATCATTTCGTATCCATCTGATAAAACTACCCCACGCGGGAGAAAGGAGTGCGTATGAGCCTTAGGGAACGGATTTACAGTGTTCTTGTCGTTTCCGCAAAGTCGCCGGTCAATACGGCGCTTTCGCAGCTGTTACCGGATGCGCGCTACTCTCCCGTCCTGAGCGTTCCGAATATCAGCGCCGCAAGACGCAGCCTGAATGAGCAGCATTTTGATTATGTCATCATCAATGCGCCGTTAAGCGATGAAGTCGGTACGCGCTTTGCCATCGATACCGCACAGTTAAACGGCACAGTGGTCCTCCTGCTCGTTCCCTCGGAGCATCATGCGGACATCCGCGAGAAGGTTGTCGAGCACGGTGTTTACACGCTCTCAAAGCCGACTTCACAGCCGCTCCTCAGTTTAGCGCTTGAATGGATGCAGTCTGCCCGCGAGCGGCTTCGTAAACTTGAGAAGAAGACTCTCTCCGTCGAAGAAAAGATGGAGGAAATCCGTCTTGTAAACCGCGCCAAATGGCAGCTCATCTCCTCGCTTAACATGGACGAACAAACGGCCCATCGCTACATTGAAAAGCAGGCGATGGACCGTTGTATCTCACGTCGTTTGGTTGCGGAGGAAATCCTCCACACCTATCATTAAATTGTCTACCAGACTTTCTTCTTGAGCGCCGCTGCCGTTGCGAACGGTCCCGGAAGGACGTTGATGCCGCGCTTGTCTCCGAAGTAATCCCGGTCAAATGTAATCGTAGATCCGTCCGGATTCTCGAACCGCTGCTCGGGCTGGAATGCCTTGCCGAGCGTATCGCTGTCGATAACGCCTGCGGTGAAGTCTCCGATCACGTCGTACAGGTTCGTTTCGAGCGTGTACTTACCGTTCTTCTCCTTCAGCTCGATCTTAATCTCTGCATTGCTGTCTACGAGGCAGTTCTTTTCTTTCTTCCACTTCTTCGCGCCGCCGAGATAAGCGTTACCCGATGCCCATACCGGAAGATGCTCTTTCTCATGCCATTGGGCGAGCTTCATCATGCTCGGCTTCGGATTGTCCAGTTCGAAGTTCGGAATCCACTCCTCATAGGTCGGATAATCGTCAAACTGCCAGGTTCCGACAAGGGAATCCTTCTCCTTCTTCTCACCGGTTTCCTTATCCACGATGATCGGATACTTCTGGACGAAAATGTTATTGTAGAACCGGTCGTCGCCGTGCAGAATCGTCATGAAACCGGCCACCTCGGTCCTGTGACGGATGTGGTAAGGCGTGTAAAGAAGCCCCGTGCCGCCGCTGACATTCAGGAATGCGCCGAGTACAAGGTTATGTACCATCGCCACGCTTTCGGTTGCAATCATCAGCGAAGCTTTCGAAAGCATAATGTTGTTGTCGATAAGCGTCGGGCCGTGACCGACCTCGACGAAGATATCCTGGCTGCCCATGCCGCCCTCTGCCCATGTGCAGAAGTCCGGACGCTGGTTGTCATGTAAAAGGTTCTGCGAAATCCGCGTACCCTGTGCTTCCCAGTCGCACCAGATGCCCATCGTGCTGTGATGGATGTGGTTGCGGCGGATTACAACGTCGATAGCCGCATGCAGCTTGATGCCGGAGATTTCCGCTCCGCCGAGCTGCTGCATGTTGTTGATGTTATGGATGTGGTTGTCCTCGATCAGCGAGAAAACGGCGCCCATACGGCCTACGATACCGGTCTGCTCGCAGTTGTGGATGTGGCAGCGGCGCACGATGTGTGAGCCGATTCTTTCCTTCAGCCAGCCGTGATACTGTCCGCGGCATACGGCGTCACGCTCCATCTGCGTGGGACTCTTCATGTGCTTCGTCGTGAAGTAGTGATCGTTCTCGGCGTCGTAGTATTTGCCGAGGGAGATACCGCAGCACTTACTGTTGGAAATCTCACAGTCCTCGATGATCCAGCCCTTGCTCCAGTGAGGGCCTACCATGCCGTCCTGGAAAGCTGCCGGCGGCGCCCATGTCGTGGCGGCCTTCTGGATGTTGAAGCCGCTTACGGTGATGTAGCCGCGTCCGGTCTTATCCGGGAAGAAGCAGCGTCTGCGGACGTTAATCTCGACGTTCTCCTTGTTCGGATCAGCGCCCTGGAAGTTTGCGTAAAGAACGGTCTCGTTGCCATCCTGCTCGCTGTACCATTTGTAAACGGAGTACTCGGGCTCCCATGAAGGCTTGTAAACCTCACCCGCGATACACTCCTCCAAAGATTCGGTCTCATAAAGCATGCGGTCGTTCAGATAAACCGCGCCCGTGTGGCGTACGGCCGGCGCAAAATACCAGTCGCCGTACACTTCTGTGGTGTACGGATTGTAATTGCCGAAAATCCCGTTCGGGATACGGACGGTCCACACATTCTTATATCTCTTATACTTCTTCCAGCCCTTCACAACCTCCGCGCCGGTGATGACCGCCCCAAGCGGTTCCTCCGACCGGTACGTGATGCGGGCATCCTTCGTGCCGCCGCGGAACGGGTTAACGTACTCGCGGTACACACCCTTCGCAACAATGACTTCATCGCCGGGCATCGCGACTCTTGCCGCGTCCCCGATTCTCTTAAACGGCCGTTCCTTGCTGCCGTCGCCCTCGGTGAGGGCTGCCCCGTTTACATAATAGTTCATACTGTCCTCCTCTTGTTATATATTGTTATGACTGATTTTTCCGTCAAATGTGAAAGACTCTACCGCACGATCTTATAGCCGAGGAACCGTCCGACCGAAGCGTTCAGGCGGAATACCGCGGTGTCCCCCTCCGTATAGAGCGGCTTGATGGCGAAATCCTTTTTAAAGAAGAACGGCGCGTTCAGGAACCGGAGCTCTTTCGCTCCTTTAATCCGCATCGTAATCGAGGCGTCGTGGTTCTTGCTGGTCACATAGGAATAGATGACAAATGTGTCGTTGTCATACGGGAACAGGCTGATGCCCTGCGGTCCTTCCCATGTAATGCCGTTCACTTCAAATTCGGAACGGAGCCGGCTGATGACGGGTTCCGGAAGTTTGTAAAGCTCCGGGAAGGAGTCCGGAACCACCATCGTCAGCATTTGACCTTCTCCGTATGTATCACGCGCGAGGAGTGTGTAGCTCTCTTCGTTCTTTCTTGCCTTAATTACAGCGCCCCAGGTGGCGTTGTTGCGGAATTCGAGCACCGGAATTGTGATACCCGCCGCACAGGATGACTCCTGCGTGCCGTAGCGGCCGTTTCTCTGCTCCTGCGTGAATTCGTTGACTGTGACTACCCTTCCGCGGTAACGGATCGATGTGAGCCGTTCTATGCCCTCTCCGAGCATCTCGGTGACGAAGCCCGAGGTAACGATGGCTTTGCCGCCGGCTGCCGTGTAGGCGTCCAATTTGTCGAGGATGTCCTCATCATAAGCCGAGGATGCCGTCAGCAGAATCGTATCGGCGTCGTCCTCGAAATAAGGGGTCGTACGAATCGGGAAGCCGCACATTCCGAGGAAATCCTGCAGGTTGTCCTCGCCCTGGGAGGCGTTCGGGATGTAGCACGGAATTCCGATCGGATTTCCGAGGTTATCCATCAGTCCATCAAGCTTCTCAAGCTGGCAGCCGAGCGCCGGAATCAGCGGGTTTTCAACCAAAGCCTGGAAGCAGAACATCATGAGCTCCTGCGGCTTCGCGAAGCAGGTCAGATACGCCTGCTCGAGGTAGTAATCCATCACCTGGCAGCTGAACGGGTCAAACCATCCGCCGCCGTTTCGTCCGGGGAGCACCTTATCCATATAGGTCATCAGCGAGTAGGACAGATACCGCGGCAGATGCTGGTCCGTGTGCAGCGGGTCTCTTGTTTCCGTGCCGGTGTAGATGCCGTCGAACAGATCCTTCTGCGACATCGGGTCATAACCGGTCTCCTGGAAGGATTCCATCCAGTTCGGGTATTTGATGATGACCTGACAGTTCGGATTGACCGCCTTCGCGGCGTCAATCATGTATTCCTTTGAAATCTTACGAAGCAGGTCAACACGGTATCCCTGCCAGCTGCCGTCCTCGATGCCATTTGCCGCATTGAAGGCGTCACGTCCCTTCCGGCAGGCTTCGCAGGTGCAGTTTGAGAAGAAGAAGTCATCGATCATGAACTTGTCAAACACGCGCGCCGTCAGTTCCACCGCATCCTTAAGTGTCTTGAGCATCTTCGGATCGTTGTAGCAGAAGGTGTCAAACAGCCTCTGCTTCGGCTTGTCGCCTTCGGGCGTCGTGATAGCCGTCGTGATGCCGCCTTCCACCTTGATGCCGGCTTCCTCGAAGGTTTCCTTTACCATCCGGACCTGCTCCTCGGTAGCGAAATCACCGCCGCGGAATGCCTCCAGATAAACCTTGTCAAGCTTCAGGTACCGCCCGAACCAGGCGATGTCCTTCTTAAGCTTTTCCTTGTCCGCCTTCACCGTTCCTCCGGCCACGAAGTACGTCGTCAGCTCGAAATTCCGATAATTCCCCATAAGTAACCCGTCTCCTTTCGGTCTTTCTCCCATTGTATGAAAAACCACCCCTGCAGGCAATGTCATTTCCCGTCGTATTGGGGTGGTTAATGTGTATTATCCTTCCGAATAAATCCGCTCTATTTCGCCGGAAAATACCTGTACAGGCAATACATCCCTAACGCGGAAAATCGAACGGCGGCTCTTCAGGAAACTTGCTTTCCTCGGGTTCGGGAGTCGGATCAAGAATCTTCCGGGCGTTCTCCTGAAGGCTGATATAATGAAGCACAAGCGCAAGGGTCATCAGAAGACCTTCAAACGCCCATGCGGTGTAACGAATCGCAGGGAAGCCGTACAGTGTCGCGACACGCGACAGGAATCCGCTGAACAACGAAACCATCATAAGAAGTCCGCTGATGTCGGTCTCACGGTGCGTGGTACGAAGGTCGGTGCGGCGAATCCATTCCGCCAGCACGAAGAAAACAGCGATAAGTGGCAGGAAGATATCCGCAAGGCGCGTCAGGTACTCACCCGCGTAGCGCGGCACGCCGTTCACCCAGAACGGAAGAAGGCGCTCAATCACGATAGCTGCAATGGACAGGTCCAGGAAAAGAACCGCAATCGTATCATACCGGAAGTCCCTCTTTCCAAGGCGTGTCATCTTCTCTTCCGGAACGCGTCTCCGCTTCCCGTCCTCACCGGTCTGAATCCGGATCGGAACAACCGCCGGACCACCGGTAAGCACAAGCACCAGAAGGATCACCAGACCGGGAAGGTCGGAAACGACATCCAACGGCATGTACTCGCCGACCACTTCCTGATCGACGAAGTCCTGCGTCTGTCTGCCGTAATTGTCATTGTATTCGTATATCGGATAGCGCTTGTTCGTCAGGATAAACACATCCAGCCAGATCAAAAGAAGCGCCGCCGCCAGAAACCAGAATCGTCTCATCGTAATCTCCTACCTTTTTGAAATCTTTCCCGCCGCCCCGCCACGCGGTTTCAGCTTATTGTATTATTATAGCACATTTCATCCCGCATGAAAACAGAAAAATAGGGCCGTCGCACTAAGCGACGGCCCCTAAGCCATCAAAGAATTGGTTTACTGGTCGAATCCCGCAAACTCCTTCACCTGGCAAGCGCCGTAGAATGCCGGCTTCTTGTTGAAGTTCTTGTCAAGAAGAAGCGGATTGTATTCCTTTCTCCAGGAAGCACCGTCGTTGATGCCCCAGAAGGTGAAGGAATCCATCTTCAGGGTGCCGTTGTCAACACGCTCGAAGATACCCTTTACAAGGTTGTAATAGAAACGTCCCTGCTCTGCGAGGTTCTCCTCGGTAGGCTGCTTGATCTTCTGCCATGCGCCGAGTCCGACGTCGAGCTCGGTGATCTCGATGATGAGTCCGAGCTTGCTCAGCTGGTCAACCGTCTTGAAGTAATCGGTCAGGCTGTCGCCGGTGTAAAGGTGTGCCTGGAAACCGATACCGTCGATGAGCCAGTTGCCGTCCTCGTCCACAAGCGTCTTGATGAACTTCTCAAGCGCGTTCGTCTTGAACTGCTCGTTATAGTCGTTGTAGAAAAGGTTGATGTTCTCGGGCGCGTACTTGTTTGCGTAATAGAACGCATACCAGAGATAGTCGTCACCGATGATGGTGTACCAGTTGTTCATCTGCGAACGGATCTTGCCGTCTTCCATCCAAGCCTCGTTAACGATGTCGTATGCGTAGAACAGGTCCGCATAACCCTCTGCCGTCAGCTTCTCAAACATCTGCTTGATGAGGCTTTCCATACGCTTAAGCATCTCGTCGCGACCGACAAGCTTACCGGTCTTGTTATCGAAGTTATCGTAGAAAATCCACTGCGGTGTCTGGCTGTACCATACAAGCGTATGTCCGCGTACGGCCATGTTGTTCGCCTTCGCCCAGTCAAGCATCGTAATCATGTCATCGTTAAATGCTACAACCAACGAACCGGTCTCCTGACTCTTCTTCTGATCCAGGATGTAGTCGGGCTTCATCGCATTTTCCATGGTCACGCTGTTGTAGTTATCGAGAATCAGTTTTTCCTTAGCGGACATGCTGATCATCTGCGTCGTGAGACAGGTACCGACCTTCATGCCGTGTGCGCCGAATACGTCCTTCAGATATACGGTCGGCGGCTCGGGAACCGGGCTCGGGGTAGGGGTCGGGGTGTCGGTCGGCGGAAGCGTTACTTCCTGTGTTGCGGTGGGTGTCGGCGTGGTTTCGGACGTTGTCTTCTTACCGCAGCCTGCAAGGCAGCATACGAATACAACTGCCGTAAGGACAAATGCTAAATACTTCTTCATGATATAAACTGTAACTCCTTAAACTTTCAAAAAGATTTACTTCGTAAGCGGGTCGATCTCATGGTCGCCCATCCGAAGTTCATAGTAAAGATGATACTCGTTGTTCTCATCCTTCATTACGGCGATATACTCCGTAAAATGGTACTCCTGAACCGGCAGGTGCTTCGTCGTCTTCCGGCAGTACTCCTTCACAAACCCGGTGATTTCCTTAGCGGTGAAATTGTCCTTGTCCGGGTTCTTGGTCCAGAATTCCGCGGGATCGCTCGGCTTAAATTCGATGCGGTCCAGTTCGTACTCAAGTGCTTCCCACGTACCTTTACCCATATCCAGGCGGATAATGTAGGTGTCCGAGGTGTCTTCCATGGTCTTGCTGACCTTATAGGAATCGAGAAGCCCTTTTTTCTGGCTGAATGCAATCTTCGGCATTATGATCGTCAGAACGACATATACGATCAAACCGAATGCTACAAGTCCGAGAAATGTCTTTAACTTTTTCATATTACTCCTCCTTCTTCGATCTCCTTGGTCCCTTCTTGAAAAGGGCCCGTGCCGTCGGCGCGGACCCTTTCGTTACGTTGTTACTTTATCATTTGCCGAGAAGCGCCCATGCGTACTGCGGGTTCTCATCAGCAAGCTTCTTGAAGATGTTCTTCTTCTGCGCGATGGCAGCCTGTGCAGCGGCAAGGCGTGCGATCGGAACGCGGAAAGGTGAACAGGATACATAATCAAGACCGATCTTGTGGCAGAACTCTACGCTCGAAGGATCGCCGCCGTGCTCACCGCAGATACCTACGTGGAGCTTCGGGTTAACGGGCTTGCCGAGCTTGATCGCCATCTCCATCAGCTTGCCGACACCGGTCTGGTCAAGCTTTGCGAAAGGATCGTTCTCGAAAATCTTGGTGTCGTAGTAAGCGTTCAGGAACTTGCCGGCATCGTCACGGGAGAAACCGAACGTCATCTGCGTCAGATCGTTGGTACCGAAGCAGAAGAAATCGGCTTCCGTAGCAATCTCGTCAGCGGTAAGAGCCGCACGCGGGATCTCGATCATCGTACCGACCTCGTACTCGAGGTCAACGCCTGCTGCTGCGATTTCCGCATCGGCAGTGTCTACAACAACCTTCTTAACATATTTCAATTCCTTGATCTCACATACAAGCGGGATCATGATCTCGGGCTTAACGTTCCAGTCCGGATGCTCTTCCTTCACCTGCAGAGCCGCACGGATAACGGCCTTCGTCTGCATCTTGGCGATGGAAGGATACGTAACCGCAAGACGGCATCCTCTGTGACCCATCATCGGGTTGAACTCGTGGAGAGATGCGCAGATAGCCTTGATCTCGGCTACGGTCTTGCCCTTCGCGTCAGCGAGCTTCTGAATGTCGGCTTCCTCGGTGGGAACGAACTCATGAAGCGGCGGATCCAGGAAACGGATCGTAACCGGGTTGCCCTCAAGTGCCTCATACAGAGCCTTGAAGTCACTCTGCTGATAAGGAAGAATCTTGTCGAGAGCTACTTCTCTCTCTTCCTCGGTATCGGAGCAGATCATCTCACGGAATGCTGCGATTCTCTCGGGATCGAAGAACATGTGCTCCGTACGGCAGAGGCCGATACCTTCCGCACCGAGCTCTCTTGCCTTCTTCGCATCACGGGGCGTGTCGGCATTCGTACGAACCTTCAGCTTACGGAACTTGTCCGCCCAGCCCATTACACGGCCGAAATCGCCGGAGATGGAAGCGTCAACGGTAGGAATGATTCCTGCGTAAATGTTACCGGTCGTTCCGTCGATGGAAATCTCGGAGCCTTCCTTGAAGGTCTTGCCGCCGAGCGTAAACTGCTTATTCTCTTCATCCATGTTGATGTCGCCGCAACCGGATACACAGCAGGTACCCATACCACGGGCAACAACGGCTGCATGGCTGGTCATACCGCCGCGGACGGTCAGGATACCCTGAGCGGCCTTCATACCGGTTATGTCCTCAGGCGAGGTCTCCAGACGAACCAGAACAACCTTCTTGCCTTCTGCAGCCCACTTCTCAGCGTCTTCCGCGGTAAATACGACCTTACCGCAGGCAGCGCCCGGAGATGCGCCGAGACCTCTTCCGAGAGGCGTAGCCTTCTTCAGGGCCTTCGCGTCGAACTGCGGATGAAGCAGGGTGTCAAGGTTACGGGGATCGATCATGGCAACTGCCTCTTCCTCGGTCTTATGTCCCTCATCCACAAGGTCACATGCAATCTTCAATGCGGCGGGAGCGGTTCTCTTACCGTTACGGCACTGAAGCATGTAGAGCTTCTTGTTCTCAACGGTGAACTCCATATCCTGCATGTCATGGTAATGATTCTCAAGAATACCGCATACGCGGATGAAATCCTTGTAAGCCTCCGGGAATTCCTTCTCCATCTGCGCGATCGGCATGGGAGTACGAACACCGGCTACAACGTCTTCGCCCTGTGCGTTTTTAAGGAACTCACCCATGAGCTTCTTCTCGCCGGTAGCGGGATCACGGGTAAATGCTACACCGGTACCGGACTCATCGTTCAGGTTACCGAATACCATCGGCATTACGTTAACGGCGGTACCCCAGCTGTACGGGATATCGTTGTCACGGCGGTATACGTTCGCACGCGGGTTATCCCAGGAACGGAATACGGCCTCAATAGCAAGCTTCAGCTGCTCAACCGGATCCGAAGGGAATTCCTTGCCGAGCTGCTTCTTGTACTCTGCCTTGAACTGCTCAGCGAGCTTCTTAAGATCGACTGCGGTGAGATCTACGTCGTATTTGACGCCCTTCTCCGCCTTCATCTTATCGATAAGCTGCTCGAAATACTTCTTGCCGACGCCCATAACTACATCCGAGAACATCTGGATGAAACGGCGATAGGAGTCGTAAACGAAACGTTTGAACTTCGGGTCGGGGTTACCGGCGATCATCGCGGCAACAACCTTATCGTTCAGGCCGAGGTTCAGGATGGTGTCCATCATACCGGGCATCGATGCTCTTGCACCGGAACGTACCGATACGAGAAGCGGATTCTGAAGATCGCCGAACTTCTTGCCGTTGATCTCCTCCATGCGCTTAACGCCTTCCATCGCCTGCGACATAATTTCATCGTTAATCTTGCGCCCGTCATCATAGTACTGCGTACAGGCTTCTGTCGTAATCGTAAAACCCTGCGGCACCGGAAGACCGATGTTGGTCATCTCGGCGAGGTTGGCACCCTTGCCGCCCAGCAGGTTACGCATATCTGCATTACCTTCGGTAAATGCATATACCCATTTTTTAGCCATATATCTTATGACCTCCTCTGTTATTGAGCTGTCAAATGAACACGCAAAAGAAACGTCTGTTGACAGCCGCTGATGCCATTTTAACACATGAAGCGGCAGTTTACAAACCTTTTTTACTTATTTTCCTTACGCGCGCGCATTTTTCTATTGCATCATGATCTCATCCATTCCGAGCGCATACCAGTTGGCGTGGATGAAACGCAGGCAATTTTCGTCATCGAGGTCGAGGAAGATGCTCTTCACAACGCCCCGGTTAAGCTGTAACAGGTTCCTAAGACCCATTACGATAAATTCGGCTTTCGTCAGGCGGAACAGCCCGTGCAGGCAGTCCGTCACCGTCTTCTCCTGACTCTCGGAAAGATCGTCGCGGGTGCGCACCGTCGAAAGGAATGCGCATTTGCCGACAAGACCGTTTAAAAGGATGTAGAGCTCGTCCGGGCTGTCCGGAGCCTCGGCGCCGCCGTAAAGGAAGTCGTCCGCGCTTACGAGCTTCTCCTGGTGCCTGCAGTACTCAATGAACTGCAGCCCCTCCTTCTCGCCGATGTTTCCGATGATCTTGTGCTGTACCACAACGCTTTCCACGTTGCAGTTATAGCGTAAAATGTCACTGACTCTCGTCCAGGAACGCGGCGTCGCAAACACGATGTTGCTGTCGCCCGGCACCTGCGTGTGAAGCGCCTCCGGCTTGACGGTCAGGTAATCCATTACGAACTTATGTATATTATGAGGGATTGCGTAATCGTTCTTCCAGGTCTGGAAATCCGGCTCGATGTAGTGGATTTCGAAACGGTCGGCAAGCGGTCCGGCAAGACGGATGTAAACACCGTCGTCATCCTCGCGGTTACCGAGAGCGATTACGATGGTGCCCTCGGGCAGCGTGTACTGTCCGATGCGGCGGTCCAGGATCAGCTGATAGGCGGCAACCTGCACGCGCTTCGTACAGGAGGTAATCTCATCGAGCAGAAGGATGGTCTTCGGGCCGTCCCGCTTCTCATCGGGAAGCACTTCGGGGGAAAGCCAGATAGTCTTGGTCCGCTCACGGTTCGGGTAGATCAGGCCGCTGATTTCCACCTCGGACATCTGCGCGAGACGGATATCGATGACCTTGTAGCCGTACTTCTCACCGATCTGCCGGATGATTTCAGACTTACCGATACCGGGGGCACCGAGGCCGAGAATCGTATGTTTCAGATTGTATTGCAGGTTAAATTCAATCGTTTCGCCGAATTCTCTGATGTTCATGATAATTCCTTTCTACTTGATAAAGTTATCCTTGAGCCATGCGACCTTGCCCATGCGTTTCATGTCGTCGGTGGGATCGATCTCCTCCGACAGTACTAAAAGCGTGTTGCGACGTAAGTACGGCAGAAACCGTTTCGGGTCGAGCGGTCCGAACTCGCCGTCCGTGAGGATCAGCATGACCTCCGGGCGTACCTTGTTGGCCGCGATCCAGTCGTAGATGCAGTTGATATCGGTTCCGCCGGAGTGCGTCGGAACGCATTTTAGCAGGTTCTTCTCGCCTCTTACCTTCCGGTACACGTCGGTCACCTTCGTATCCCAGAAGCACAGATTGATGATGCACTGGAATTCCTTCGAGATGCGGTACAGCTGCGTCAGGAAGATATCCATCCGCTCCTTACCGATGGAACCCGAAGAATCGACAAATGCCCACAGCTCCTCAAGCTCCTCTTCCTCGGTCGGGTGACCCGGAAGGATTAGATCCATATGCAGATATTTCCGCTCCGGCGTCGCGTACGACACGTCGTCCTTGATCTCGACATCAAGAAAGTCCCTCATCAGAACGCGCCAGTCCGGCTTCTTCGTATCAAGAATCTCCGCAAGCGCGGGCGGCACGGAGAAGCTTCCGGTACCGCGCTTCGCTGCCCTTCGAAGAAGCGCGTCGGTGCGTTCCTCCATCAGCGATTCCTGCTGCCTTGTCATCGGCGCGGGCTTTGCGAGATCGTTATCGGGAGCCGCGACGATCTTCTTCTCGCCGTTGATCCCCTCACGGTAGGTGGTCCGCCCTACAAGGGAGCCGTCCTCGGCCGGTTCGGGATTGTCTCTTAAGATACAGTCATAAAGGCTTTCCGCCGACTGCATGCGGTCCACTTCCGCGAAGAGTCCGTCCTTCGGCCGTTCAAACGGAATATCCACCTTTCGCATAACCGGACGGACATCCCAGTCCAGAATCGAGTTTACAATGTAATCCGCGGCGGCGTTCCAGATATCCAGGCGCCGATTCTTGGCACGCATCGGATGCCGAAGAAGCACATGCATGACTTCATGCATAATGATGTAGTTACGCTCGCCCGGGGTCATACTCCCGAGAAATTCGGGATTATAGCGCACCGTCAGCCCGTCCGTCACGGCAGTCGGCACCGAGGAATCCTCCACGAAAGAAAGCGACACAAGAATGTCCCCGTAGAAAGGCGCCCGCCGGACCGTGTCCATGCGAAGCTTCTGGATTTCCGATGCAACGTCCATACCATGCTCCCCGTGAAATAAATCTGCGGACCGTTCCGTGACCGAAACGGCTGTCAGAAATTGGTAATCAGCTTATACTTCGCGTAAACGGACTTACGAAGGTCGTCCGTCAGAAAACCGCCGTCCGCCCGGAGCACGCCTGCCTCCTGCCGGTAGTAGCGGTAGGTCTCATCATTGGTCGGGTAATTCCGGCAATAAATGTAGTATTTCTCCCCACCGTACGTTACCGAGTGCGCGGACTGGAAGAAACAGAAACTCCGTCTTGCGTCAATCATGACACGGTACACGCCGTTCTGCTGCTCGGGCATTCCGAAGGTTAAAAAGACTGCTTCCTCAAGGGTGTCAAGCCGGTGCTCGCCGAGCCGCACGCTCATGTCGCAAAGCCCCTCCGTCACCGGATCGACGCATTTGCTTTTCTTCGGGTCGGCAGCCTGACGGAAGGTCTCCCGCTCGTTGGCGCCGGCTGCGTAATCGGCAAATGTGATGGCATTTCTCGGCGTTCCCATTGCTTCCTCGCCGATCGGCAGATTCACGTTCCGCACAAGGAAGATGTTCTCCATCTCGGGACGGATGCCGACCGGGCGGATGCCCATGTCCCTGGTCATTTCATAAACAATGCGAAGACGCGGCAGTTCCTCCTTCCGGTCCGCAACAAGATAGCGGCCGTCCGAAAGCGCGTAGCTTTTAGCAAGAAGCGCGTTGAACTCGTCCTCCAACAGGTCGAGGAAGAACCGGATGGACCGGAGCTTCCGGCAGAACTGGAACGGGCGCTCGCCGCACGAGATCACCGTCGGCGCAACCACCACCTCTTCGAGTTCCGAACACTTTTTGAATGCATAATCACCAACGGTTTCAATGCCGTTGGTGATCGTCAGTTTCTTAACCTGTTCTGTTCCGTAATACGCGCCTTTGCCGATGCTCGTCAGAAAATGCCCGGCTTCGCACATGGTAGGCACGCGGATGGATTCCTCGTCGCCCGAGTAGGCGAAGATGCACTCATCCGCGATTGTGTATTTGTCATCTACATAAGCATACATAGCTGCTTCCCCCAATCGTCCGCCCGCGTTCCCCTGCTTGGGCGGGTTCTTCTTTAACCGTAAGTCTCCGTCCACACTTTTCGCTCCATGGAGCGGCGGTACGCGAGAAGAAGCACCTGTTCATTCACGGGCTTGTCTTTCGGAAGCGCCAGAAGATCCGAGACGCAGTTCTGAAGACCACGCACCAAAGCAAGCTGCTCCTCGTCCGCCTGATCCGCCGAAAGCATGTCGGCGAGCTGCGACAGGAGCAGGCCTGCCTGCGTCTGGTCTTTCGCGACGCGGACAATCTGCCCGATATATGCCATCAATTGTTTCTTATCCATCATACCGGTTCTCTCCTTCCTTGTCGTGCCTGAAAGCACGTTACAGATAGGCAGTTTCCCAAATATACTATACCAAAAACGAGCCCCGTTTGCAAAGGTCTTTTCGCCTTCCGGAATCCGCTTTTCGGGAAATTACGCAATATATGTCATTTTTCGTATTCTTTGAATTGTCTGACAACTTAACGAATTGTATTCAGCGAAAAATGTGACCGTTTTTGTGCAATTCTCCCTTTTCCACAAAACAAACTTTCGACTGAATTTGTGGAAAAACATACTACAAAAATGGAATGATTTTGTGGATAAAGTGTATAAATTTGTGGAAAACACAGAAAAATAGCGATTTTTCACGCTTTTTGCGTGTTGATAACTTCAAGTTGTGAAAAAGTTATCCACAATTGTTGTTTATAGTTGATTGCCCTCCCCCGGGGGTCGAAAAACCCTTTTGTGCAAGATACCGAATTTCCGGTTTGTCAACAGTTATTTCCGATTTTTTGAAATTAGTAATTGTCAGACAAAAACGCGCTGCCGCACCAAATGGCCCTTGTTTTTTTATGCCACATCTGAAAAATCAGCACAAAAAAAGAGCTGCCGCAATGCGACAGCTCCGTGTCATTTTGGTTAGTTACAATGGTCTGCAGGGATCCTTGCGCTCTGCTGTCTCACTCCTGCTCAGCGAGGTACTGTTCGATGCGGAATACCGCATTGGCGCCGTCGGCGGCAGCCGTAATGATCTGGCGGAGATTCTTTGTGCGGACGTCACCTGCGGCGAAGATGCCGGGTACCTGCGTCTCGCAGTTCTCGCCGGCGATGAAATAGCCCGCCTCATCGCACGGGATGCGGTTCGCCCAGCCGAGGTTGTTCGGCTTCGTTCCGACCGCTACGAAAACGGCATCGGTCGGCCGGTCGGTGAGTTCGCCGGTCTTGACGTTACGAAGAAGCACTGACCTTACAACGCTCTCGCCGAAGATCCGCTCCACAACGCTGTCCCAGATGATTTCCACATTCGGAAGACTCCTAAGTTTCGTGACAAGGTTCTTCGACGCGCGAAACTCGTTTCTTCTGTGTACAAGCGTTACCTTCTTACAGATACGGGACAGGAAAATGGCATCCTCAACGGCAGTATTGCCGCCGCCGATGACGAACACTTCCTTCCCGCGGAAGAACGCACCGTCGCAGGTTGCGCAATACGAAACGCCCGAGCCGATCAGCTCGTCCTCGCCGATGCATCCGAGCTTCCTCGGCGCAGCGCCGGTGGCGATCAGAATCGTCTTCGTTTCCATTGTCTTGCTGCCGTCGAAGATCAGCTCGAACCCGCCGTCGATCGCGCGGAAATCCTCTATCTCAACGCTCTCGATAATCTCGGTGCCGCAGGCCTCCGCATGCGCACGGAATTTATCCGCAAGGTCGAACCCGCTGACCGAGGGAATGCCCGGGTAGTTGTCGATGTCCGAGGTCTGAAGAATCTGACCGCCGGAGATACCCTTTTCGAGAACGAGGAAAGAAAGCTCCGCACGGGCGGCATATACCGCCGCAGCCATTCCCGCAGGACCCGAACCGATAATAATCAAATCATACATAGCATACTCTCCAATCTTTCAGGCGCCGGCATCCCCCGAGGCCGGAACCGCATTAATAAACCCTAATTATTCAAAAACCGTCATCCGTTAAAACTACATAAACTCCGAAACCGTCATCAGCAAAACTACATGAATTCCGAAACCGTCATCAGTGCGAACATTATCAAAACACCGATGGCCAAAGGAATCGTAAACATCGAAAAGAAAGCCTTTAACTTTCCTTTCCTGTGAAACTCCTGCCGAAGCTTCTCCCATGTACCGCACCGCTGCGCGATAGCTCGAAAAAGGAAGAACGCAAGCAACAGCCCGAACACCGCCACGGCGAGGTAGGATTTCACAACATCCTCAACGGTAAATGTGACACCCGCCGTCTCCCCGGACGCAGCCGCGAGCTCCGGAAAAGCATACACCAGAATGATGGACAGTCCGTTCACGGTCAGATGCATCAGCATTGAAGCAAGTAACGAGCCGGTGGCGTAAACCGTCAGGGAAAAGAACACGCCCATGAAGAACGCGTAAACAAACTGATTCCAGTTCCCGTGCATTACACCGAACAGAAGTCCGGAGAAGAACGCCCCCGGAATTACCGCCTGCTTCGCATAGGTACGAAAGAACACGCCGCGGTATACGAATTCCTCTAAGATAGCAGGAACAACCGCAACCAGAAGAAACATCGTGACAAAATCCCTGTTCGCCGCTTCCTCGATGATCATAGAAGTAGTCGGCGTATCCACGAAGCACTGCGAAAGCGCGTTAATAAAGGTTAAAAACGGCTCGAGGCAGATCATAAAGAAAAACACAAGGATGATCGTCCCGAAGGAAAGCCCCTTAAGCCCTACCTGTTTGAAGACATGTCCGCGCTTCACCGCGTAGCAGACCGGAACCAACGCGAGCCCTGCCTGGCTTAAAAGCATCAGCGGTACAAATGAGATTCCGTTATCCGCGGAAATGATTCCGATAATAATCGAAACGGCGAGATAACATATCACTGTCAGCAGAAATACCTGGTTGACTCTCTCCGTTTCTCTCATGTAACTCCCCTCCGGCGCATACGTAAATGTATTATAACATTTTCCGCAGATGAATTCAAGAAATCACTTCATTTCTTTCACGGATTATGCTATACTCACCGCAGGACATTCGGACGGAGGAACGGAAATGATTGAACTCGGAAAGAAACAGACACTGATTGTGGAACGGACCACGGAGCACGGCGCCTATCTGAAGGCGGATCTTTCCGAAGCGGACCACGTCCTTCTTCCGAAGAATCAGCTTGCAGGTGAGGCAGAGGGCGACAGAGTCGAAGTTTTCGTCTACAAGGATTCCGAAGACCGCCCCATCGCGACGAAGCAGATTCCGGCGCTTGAACTCGGAGGATTTGCCGTTCTGCCCGTTGTGCAGGTGAACAAGGTCGGCGCGTTCCTCGACTGGGGACTCCCGAAGAACCTGTTCCTTCCTTATCGCGAGCAGACCCGCGCGGTGCAGGAGGGCGACGAGGTGCTTGTCGGTCTTTACGAAGATAAGAGCAGCCGCCTTTGCGCGACGATGCGCGTGTACGATTACCTGCGCACCGATTCACCATACAAGACAGACGACCGCGTGAGCGGCGTCGTATATGAAGTAAGCCAGAATTTCGGCGCTTTCGTCGCTGTTGACAATTGTTATTCGGCACTCATTCCGAAGGCGGATCTTTCGTATCCGCTGCGCTCCGGCCAGCTCGTCGAGGCGCGTGTCGCAAGAGTGCTTCCGGACGGCAAGCTCACGCTTTCCATCCGCGAGAAAGCCCACGTCCAGATGGATGCGGACGCCCGGCTCATCCTTTCCTCGCTGAAGGGCGCCGGCGGATTCCTTCCGTTCAATGATAAGAGCGACGCCGAGGAAATCCGCGCCCGCTTCTGTTTAAGCAAGGCAGCCTTCAAGCGTGCCGTCGGACATCTCTACCGCGAGCGTCTCATCACCATCGGCGAGGACGGCATCCGGCTTACCGAAGAAGCCTAGCACACCAACAAAGCCCGGCTTGCCAAGGAAGCCTAGCACACCAACAAAGCCCGGCTTGCCGAAGAAGCTTAACTCATCGACGAAGCCTAGCTCACAAAACCGCCCGCTATGGCTGCTGTCACCGGTGCAACGGCCTTCGCCCCCGCCTTTATCAAAAGGCGCGCGCATGCTTCCATCGTGCTGCCGGTCGTATAAATGTCATCCACAAGGATCACCCGTTCAAACGCGTGATCCTTTTTGTATGCCGTAAGCTTCTCTTCGTCTACGGCAAATGCCATAGTAAGATTCTGCAGTCTCGCAACATCACTGAGTTCCTTCTGCGGCGCGGTGTAACGGGTTCTTTGAAGAACTCCTTTACAAAACGGGACACCCATGCGGACGGCTAACTCTTCAGCAAGACTCTCCGCCTGATTATAGCCGCGCTTACGGACCTTCCGCTCATGCATCGGGACTGCAAGAACCGTGTCCGCGTGAAGATTCCTGAGGCGGTCTTCAAAGCGCAGGATCAGCTGTTCCGCGTACCACGAGGCATACTCCTCCCGGCTGTGGTATTTGAAGCGGACAATCGATTCCCGCCACAGCCCTTCATAGACGGCAATCGAAACACCGCCTGCATAGCTTCTTGTTCGTTTTTGACAGTCATAACAGAATTCCCGCTCATCGGCGGATAACGGACGGCCGCAGCATAAGCAATACGGCTCGGAGATAAAAGAAATCTTCGAAAGACAGCCGGGACAGCACACCGGCTCATCAGACAACCGCACCCCGTCGCAGATCGGGCAACGGGGTGGGTACAGAACATCTAAGATTGAAATCATAACCCCTCACAGTTCGGGCAAAGCCCTCCGGAAGCGATTCTTCCGGGTAAACACAAACCTTTATTGGAATGTCGATTCCGGGAAATCTCCCGCGGCGATTCTCTGCTTGATCGACTCGACGAACAGCGGCTTATCCTCCTTGTAGGTGACGCCGAACCATTTGTCGTAGGTCGGAAGAACCGCAACGCTTGCGCGTCCGGCGCGAACCATCTCTCCGACTACCTGCGGAAGCAGGTACTCCGCCTTCAGCGGGTTCTCCTTTGCTTCGGTAGAAAGGAACTTTGCGAAGTTTGCCTGCAGCTCGTCAAGGAAATCCGGGGTGAAGCCCCACAGGTTCATCGATACCGGTACATTCGGGTCAAATGTCATGGCATTTCCCGCTGCATCCGCACCGACTACCACGTCTCCCTCACGCTTCAGAGCAAATCGTTCTTCAACTGTAGAAAGGCGTCCTTCCTTAACTTCGCACACTCCGCGGGTCACTTCGCCGTGATCACTTAATGTGTTTCCGAGGATGAAGCCCGCCATGCAGTAATCATGCTTACTGCCTTCGGGAAGACTTGTCAGATAGTCATGCGTCGCGCGAAATGCTTCCTTACCGTAGAAGTCGTCCGCGTTGATGACAACGAAGGGCGTCTTCAGAACGCCGAGGCAGGAAAGCACGGCCTGGCCGGTACCCCACGGCTTCTTTCTTCCTTCCGGAACCGTGAAGCCTTCGGGAATGTTCTCCATCTCCTGGAAGACATACTCCACATCGATGTACTTCTCGATGCGGTTTCCGATGATCGCGCGGAAATCCGCCTCAAGGTCACGGCGGATAATGAAAACGACTTTGTTGAAGCCCGCCTCCTTCGCGGCGTAGATGGAATAATCCATAATGATCTCACCGCTCGGTCCGACCTTCTCCAGCTGCTTGATACCGCCCCCGAAACGGCTTCCCATGCCTGCTGCCATAATAACCAACGTTGTGTCCATAGTGTTCTCCTTTCGGGTTTTCTCCGCCACCGACGGAAATCATACATTAATCTCGCGGATCCGGTCGCAAAGCCCGGTGTACCGCTTCTGTTCGTTCGCGTTTTTGATCATATGACGGACCATCTCTTCGCTCCCGACGATCGTCACACAGCTGACGGCACGCGTAACCGCCGTATATAACAGGTTTCTTGATAAAAGCATGCGCGGCCCGGAAAGAATCGGCAGAACAACCGCCGGGTACTCGCTTCCCTGAGACTTATGAATCGTCACCGCGTAGGCATGCTCAAGATCCTCCAAAGATCCGAACGGATACTGCACGGTCCGTCCGTCATCGAACTGAATCTCCATCTCCTCGGCGAAACGGTTGATGCTTTTGATAATTCCGATGTCTCCGTTGTAGATGCCGGTGCCCGCGTCCTTGATCGTGCCGCGAACGCCACGGACCTCCCATTCCATCTGGTAATTATTCTTAATCTGCATGACCTTGTCGCCCTCGCGGAAGCAGACACCGCGGGTTTCGTACTCCTGCCTGCCCTCCTCCGGAGGATTGATGTATTCCTGCAGAACGCGGTTCAGGTTTTCCACGCCGAGTTCGCCCTTCCGCATCGGTGTCAGCACCTGAATCTCGGCTGCCGTCGTTTTCACATACTTCGGAAGCTTGTCGCGTACCAGCTGACAGACCTCGCGGATGATCACCTGCGGATCCGACCGCCGCATCATGAAGAAATCCTTGCTCTTGTTGTCGAGGCGGATTTCCTCGCCGTTATTGATCCGGTGCGCGTTCACGATGATGTCGCTCTCTTCGGCCTGCCGGAAAATCTTTGTCAGGCACACGATCGGGAACGCCCCGCTTGCAAGAATATCCCGTAGCACGTTGCCCGGTCCTACGCTCGGAAGCTGGTTCGAGTCGCCGACCAGAATCAGTCTTGTCCCGACGGGAACCGCATGCAGAAGCGCGTTCATCAGGTAGATATCGACCATCGACATCTCATCGATAATGACGACGTCCGCCTCAAGGGGATTGTCCTCATTCCGCTGGAACATGCCGCGGCGGAATTCGCCGTTCTCATCGCCCATGCGCGATACTTCGAGAAGGCGGTGAATCGTCCTCGCCTCGCGGCCGGTTGCTTCGGTCATGCGTTTGGCCGCACGCCCGGTGGGCGCCGCTAAAAGAATGTGAAGCCCTCTGCTTTCGAAGAGGGAAATTATGGCATTTATCGTAGTTGTCTTACCGGTACCGGGTCCGCCGGTCAGAACGAACACGCCGCTTCTTGCCGCCTCGAAAACGGCACGGCGCTGTATGTCGTCAAGCTCAATGTCAAGGTTGTCCTCAATCTTAGTTAGCTGTCTTGCAACCGCCTGGTCGCTGATGTCGTCGCGGAAATTCAGATCATGCAGCATTCTTGCCACGCCCAGCTCCGTAAAATACGACACCGCCGCGTACACCTGCCGCTCCTCACCGCCGTCTGCGGTTTCCTTCACCTTGACGATGAGCTTCCGGTCAATGGTCAGTTCCGCAACTATGTGTTCTAAAAGCTCGAACGGGACACCCAGCAGTTCGATGCAGTAGCGGTACAGCTCGGGCTCCGGAAGGTACACATGTCCGTACTGCGCAGCAAGCTGGAGCGCATACAGAATGCCTGCCCGGATCCGGTTCTCCGAATCCGCCTGAATTCCCATGCTCATTGCGATGATGTCGGCCGTCTTAAAACCGACGCCCGAGATATCCTCGGTGAGGCGGTACGGGTCGCTCTCTAAAACGTTTCGCATCTCCGCACCGTACTGCTTATAGATCTTCACCGCAAGAGCGCCGGTGATCGAATACCTCTGAAGATACATCATGGCCTCGCGCATGCCCTGTTTTTCCTTAAACTGGGCATAGATATCGCGGGCCATTCGTTCGCTGATTCCTTTAATTTCGGCAAGCCGCTCGGGCTCGCGCTCGATAATGCGAAAGGTTGCGTCCCCGAACTTCCGTACGATTCGCGAAGCCATCGTAAGGCCGATTCCCTTAATGGCTCCCGAGCCGAGGTAACGCTCCATGGAGAGGCTGTCCTTCGGGATGCTCACCGTAAAGCCGGTGACCTGCATCTGCTCGCCGTACAGACTGTGCACGGTCATATTGCCCTCGACCGCGACGTACTCTCCTTCGCTGATAACCGGAAAGCTCCCGACACACGTCAGTTCCTCTTCATCGCCTGCCATCGACAGGGTGAAGATCGTGTAACCGTTGTCCGGATTCCGGAATTTGATATGTTCAATATAGCCTTCGCGCTGTTCCATAATCCCCCATATAACAAACCTGTCGGACACATCCCGGAAGTATCCCGGTTCTTCCGCTCACTGTAAGCCTATCGGGCATAGCGGAATTAAGACAGCGACAGTTTCTTCCGGTTGTGGCTGTTCATCATCTCTACATAACGGCCGGTACCGATAACGACACAGAGTGTCGGATTCTCGGCGGTCATGGTACGGATACCCGTCTTCTCCTCGATGAGGTCCTCAAGACCATACAGTAAAGAACCGCCGCCGGTAAGTACGATACCGCGGTCCGCAATGTCTGCCGCAAGCTCCGGAGGCGTGTTCTCAAGCGCCTGATGGATGGCTTCGATGATCTGAGCGGTAGGCTCCTTTAAGGCCTCCTCGGTCTCCTCACTCGTTAAGGAGATGGTCTTCGGAAGACCGGTTACGAGGTTACGGCCGCGCACCTCCATGGAGAGCGTCTCCGGACGCGCATAGCAGGCACCGATCTTAATCTTTACTTCCTCAGCGGTACGCTCACCGATCAGAAGATTATGCTTTCTTCTCATGTAACGGACAATCGCTTCGTCGAAGTCATCGCCGGCCACCTTGACCGATGTGCTGACTACGGCTCCGCCCAAAGAGGTTACGGCGATATCGGTCGTGCCGCCGCCGATGTCCACAACCATGTTGCCGCAGGGTTTGCTGATATCAATGCCCGCGCCGATGGCTGCCGCAATCGGCTCCTCGATGATCTTAACGAAACGGGCGCCGGCCTCGTAGGTCGCGTCCTCAACCGCCTTCTTCTCAACCTCGGTAGCGCTGCTCGGAACGCAGATGCTGACCATGGGCTTATTGAAACGGCGCTTACCGATGGACTTCTGAATAAAGTACTTGATCATACGCTCGGTAACGGAGTAGTCCGAAATGACACCCTGCTTCAGCGGACGCACCGCAACGATGTTGCCGGGCGTTCTTCCGAGCATCTGTCTTGCTTCCTCACCGATTGCCTTAATCTTGCTGGTGTCGCGGTCATAAGCCACAACCGAAGGCTCCTGCAGAACGACACCCTTACCCTTCATATAAACAAGCACGTTGGCCGTGCCGAGATCGATACCGATGTTGGTGGTAAAACTGAACATAAAACGGCATTCCCCTTTCAAGAACGGCGCATTTTTGCGCATCGAAATACAGCGCAGGGTTTCCCCTACGCTGTAATAATAACAGAAATATAAGTGTTTTGCAATCTAAGTTTGTATCTGGAGGCCTTTTCCAAGAATTGATACAACCCTTCAGATTATCATGGAATCATATCCGGCAGCCCGCCCGCCCTGCCGCACACAAGGAGGGACACAAGAAAGTACGCTGCAATCACTGCCCAGTCGGACTTGTGAAGCTTTGAGCTTCTGCGATAGCCCATATAACAGATTATCAGTACGATGCCTAAAAGGAGGGATCCCGCGTAGGTGTAGGTGAAGAAAGCCGCACAAAGCGCGTATATCGGAAGAAGCGTGCGATATCCGAACCAGGAATCCGAGATGTCTTCGACCTTCTCCGCATGGCGGTTTCGGAAATTGAAAAGCATCATGACAGTGGCAGCAGCGCAAATCAGGATATTTAAAACCAGCCGCGAAACAAACCAGGAGTCATGAAAGACCTCCGAAAGAGCGTTTCCGTCTCCGACGATGGCATTTGCAAATCCGGTTCTCATCGTAAACAGGCATACGGGCATTCCGATTGCGAAGGAATCGATCGACTCCTCCATCCAATTGAAATGCGTTGTAGCCGATAAAACAGCCAGATTTATCGCCAAAGGGAGGATAAGATATGCAAGAACAAATGTGCTTCCGTCCGCACTTGTGTTGGCACACGTGAATGCAAGACAAAGCAGTCCGTAAAGCAGCAGACTCATAGCAAGCACGGTGAAGCACAAAAGGGCATACATCCCATAGTTTTTAATGGCGTTCGCCTTTAAACGGAACAGAATTCCTACTGCCATAAAGGTAAGCACCGCCCCGATCTGCAGCGCCCCGTTCAGATAATGAACAAGGCCGAGTTTCATGCGGTCAATCGGAAGGGAAAACCATGTATCAAGGTTTCTCCGGTTATGAAACTCCGAAAACTCCTGACTCGGCATGATAATCGCAATCATGATGCCGGCAAGCATTAGTTCGGTTACAATGATCTCTTCTTCCACATAGGACTTCGGAATCAGCAGCAGTACCACAAGTACCATCATCAGCTCAAGAATCAGCTTCGGCACGCTTTTTCGAAAATGATACCGAAAATATCTCCGCGCTTCCGTCATGCGAACTCACCTCCTTCCGCGAGTTCCGTAACGGTATTCAGAAGCCCTTCTCCGGCTTCTACCGGCAGACAGTCGTAAAGAAGCGGGTGGAGTTTCTCAATCTTCGGGACAATTTCATCTTTGTCACCGGACACCAGCACCGTAGCGACACGGGCGACAATATGAACCATCTGCGGCTCAAGGATATCGAAAAGAGACGCATCCGGAACCGTTTCAAACACAATCTGGAATTTGTACAGATTACGCATTCTGTCCGCCACTTTCTCCGGCGAAATCAGCTGCGTTTCGGAGAGAATCAGATAGTTGTCGCAAAAGCCCTCAAGCTCGGAAAGCGCGTGGCTTGAAATAATGATGGTGCTGCCCTTCTCCGCGGTTTCGCGAACCTGCTTCTTAAACCGCTCTCTTGCAACCGGGTCCAGCCCGTCAAACGATTCATCAAGAAGAAGATACTTCGGTGCAACGGCAAATGCCAAGGCCGTAAAGGCCTGTCTCCGCATGCCTTTACTGAACTTCGACAACGCGCTGTCTCTTTGTAAACCCGCAATATCCATCAGCCGGTCAAACGTCCCCCGGTTGATATTCGGGTAAAAGGTTTCATACAACTCATACAACTCGTCGGCCGTTGTGCCTGTCCCGAAGAACGGATCATCCGAAAGGAAGAACAGATTTCTGCGCGCTTCCCCCAGCTGTACGTTGCGTCCGTCAATCATTACCTGACCGCTCTTAGGCGTCAGGATGCCTGACATAAGACGAAGGAACGTCGATTTGCCGGCGCCGTTCACACCGATCAGCCCCAGAATCTCTCCGTCCCTTATCTTCAGGTTAATCCCCTGAAGTACATTCTTTTCCCCAAAAGAATGCGACAGGTTACTCACCTCAATCATATGCTTTCCCCTTAAAAATACCTATAACACCATCGGTGCCACGAACTGATATACACAGAAGCCGACGTAAGTTGCAAGAAGCAGAATGCCCTGGAAGCGGGACAACTTGCCGCGAATCAGAGTCGGGATTGTAAGAATAGCCATTACGCAAAGCGCTACCGGAACGTCGACGACAAGCGACGAAATCGTTCCGCCGATCTTCATGTCGGCCGGTACGGCGAACGGCTTCAGTGTAATTGCAAGACCGCTCACAAGCACGAGGTTAAACAGGTTTGCGCCGACGATGTTTCCAAGCGACAGCGCACCGTGACCTTTCACAAGCGAAGTGATTGCGGTAACGAGCTCGGGAAGCGACGTTCCGAGCGCGATAAATGTGAGCGCGACAACGGACTCGGGAACGCCCATGCCGACCGCGATAATCTGGCCGTTATTCACAAGAAGGTCCGCTCCGATGGCAATGCCGGCCGCTCCGATTACAAGAAACACAAGGCAGAGGATACCGGACAGTTCCTTCTCTTTCTTCGCACCGTCAGGAGCGCTTTCGGAGGCGTCTCCGCCCGAAGCCGCGGCATTTGCGCTCACTTCCTTTGCGTCACGCATGGCGCGTACGGCCTGGAATATCAAAACGCACATATAAGCGACGAAGATTCCGAGGAGAACGATTCCGACCGGTCTTTTGAAACCGTGGTCCGCATAGGCGGAAAATGTATAGACAGCGGCCGCAAAGAAGAAGAACAGTACCGGAGTCAGGAAGGATTTGCGGGCGACCTTCGACGGTTTGATGGCAACCGTCAGCGCCGCAATCAGCGCCGTATTACAGATGATGGAGCCTACGGCATTTCCGTAAGCAATCTGGCTGTGTCCCTTCACCGCCGAGGTTGCGGACACCATGACCTCGGGGAGCGTCGTTCCGATGGATACGACCGTCGCGCCGATCAAAAGTTCCGGGACATGGAATTTCTTCGCGATTCCGCTCGCGCCGTCGACAAACCAGTCGCCGCATTTGATGAGAAGCACCAGTCCGACGATGAATAAAAGCACGGCGGCAACCATATTCGGGAGCCCCGCGTCCGTCAGCATTTTCGTGAAATCAGGTAACATTTTACGCCTCCTACGTTATAACGGCACATGCAGCTTCACTGCACCTGCCGGGTCGTGCCTCGCATTTATAAATCGGTTCCTCAAAACACACCGTTTATGAAAATCCGAAGCCCGATGATAATCAGAATAATACCGCCGAGAATCGAGGCCTTTCCGCCGATTGCGGTGCCGAGCTTCCGCCCGATGAAAAGACCCGCGATACATATGGCAAATGTGACGGCGGCAATAATCAAAGCCGCAACAGCCGCCGCGGAAAAATCGTATTCTTCAAATGCGGTAAACCCCACCGAAAGCGCGTCAATCGACGTCGCGATTCCCTGAAGAAGCAAAAGCCTGACGGTCGCGGCAGGAATCTCGTCCTCTTCCTTCCGGGCGATTCCTTCCGCAATCATCTTCCCGCCGAGGAACAAAAGAAGAATCAGGGCAATCCAGGGAATAAACTTTTCGAAGGACCGGAAAATCGACACAATAGTGTGTACGAACACCCATCCGAGAATCGGCATCAACGCCTGAAAACCCGCGAAAACACCTGCAATCAGGCACATCCGCTGCCGCTTCATCTTCGGCTCATTGAGCCCGCCCGCAAGCGATACGGAGAACGCATCCATCGCAAGCGCCACACCGAGAAGCACCGCGGTGAAGACAAATGTCACATCGAACAAAGAAATCCCTCCAAGCCGAATCTGCGCATTTTTCGAACGCTATCAGTATACATTACTATGGCATTTATCGCAAGTATTTCCGAAAGTTTTCGATACTCTCGTTACCACCCGCACTTTCTGAAGAAGCCGCTTACTGCTTCGTCTCCGCAGTCGCAGAAAGCCGCTTCTCAAGAGTCTTAAAGTCCTTCCGGGTACGCATGAAATCGAAGACCTCATCACGCATGTGGTTAAGAAGCTCAGCAGTCATGTTGTTTCCGTTCGCAGTGCCGAATTCTCCGTAGGTACTTCCGCGGAACAGAACGGATGTGTGGCGCTTATCCTTCTCCATGTTAAGGGTTGCTTCAGCATGGTCCGCAGCATTCTTAAGCCTTTCCATCGCGGTCTCCGCGTCACCGCGCTTAGCGTAAATCTTCGCAGCAAAGACGCTGCAACCCTGCAGCTGCGTATGGAAGAAGCCGTAATCGCCGTCTTCAAACAAAGTCGAAAGAATGGTTTCGTATTTGCCGATGACCGTAAGCTGTTCGTCGTCGGTCATGCTCGGGATTCCGTCCGGAAAGACAATCGGCATGTTGAATACCATCGCGTTGTAGAGCATGAAAAGCGTCTGAAAAGCAAGGCTTTGCGTATACCCGGCTTTGCTCTTTCCGCTGCTCACAAAACACTGCATGTTCTCCCTTCCGCTGAACATGCTCGGCAGCGTCCACGCAATCTCACCGGCCTTCTGCTCTTCGCCGAGCTTAAAATACATCCGGCAGAGAACCTGCTTCGCGGAAATGCGGGCATTGTCATCCGTGCACTCCTGAAGAATTCTTTCTCCGTACCGGATTGCCTTTCTGCAATCCTCCATAGCGTTCGGGTTCGTGTTGTCATCGGCTTTTGCGCGGTATAATGACATCAGCCGGTCCATAATGTCATGGCGGTTCGGGTACCGCTTCAATGCTCCGGTGAGCAGCTTCTCCGCCTTTGCCAGATGGTGGTGAAAAATCAACGCCTCCGCTTCTTTCTTAATATTCTGAATCTCCTGTTCCTTCTTCTCTTGGTCGATATTAAGAAGCTCATCGGCCGAAACGCTTAACACATGGCAGAGTACCGGTATCGCCGAGATGTCCGGCAAGGTCTTTCCGGTCTCCCACTGTGACACCGCCGAAACCGAAACATGCATTAATTCCGCAAGATGTTCCTGCGTGATTCCTGCTTTCTTACGATAAGCTGCAATATTCTTCCCCAAATCTTTCATGATTTTTTACCTCGATTCTTTTTGTTATTCAGGCGCCTATGCACACTATATAACATTTATCGTGGATTGGGAAGAGAGTCTGATTGAAACTGTATTTAAGCGGAACTGAAAAATTGAAGTGTCGGATATGGCTATCCGCCACACAAAAAAGAGACCCGCCCGGGGTCTCTTTTCTAATCTATCTTCCTACACCTTCTCAAACACCGGCATGTAATCAAGCGGGGCGTCGACGGTTACGGTGCGGCCGCCGGTAAGCACTTCGCCGGTCGAAGTCAGCTTCCATTGCCCTGCGGGAAGGTATACGTCACGCTTCACGGCGTGAAGCGTAAACACAGGCGCGCACAGATAACGGTCACCGAACATGTACTGGTCTTCGGTTTCCCAGCACTTTGCATCATCCGGGAATTCGTAGAACATCGTACGGATGAGCGGCGAACCGTTCCCGGAAGCTTCCGCATACAGCTTCTTTATGTAGTCAAGCATGGAAATCCGGATGTCGTAGTACTTCTTCATAATCCGGTAATTGTCTTCGCCGTAACTCCATAATTCGTTCGGCTGGCCGGTATGAAGATAACCGCCTCCGAAGTCGCGGTCGTCAAGCGGCGGGATATTGTAGGGGCCGCGGTCGCCGTGCATGCGGAATACCGCGGAGTACACTGCAAACTGATACCAGCGGATCAAAAGCTCCCGGAAATCGGGGTCGTTCACGTCATCGGTCATGAATCCTCCGATGTCGGTCGTCCACCAGGGAATCCCGGCAAGGCCGATATTGAGCCCCGCCTGCAGCTGCTCGCGGAACGAATAGAACGTACTCGGAACGTCACCTGACCAGACAACGTTGCCGTATTTCTGGCTGCCCGCCCAGCACGAACGGAGCAGATTCATCACGGGACCGTTCCCGAGCTTACTCATCGGGTCATAGAAGGTCCTGCTGTACATCTGCGGGTACATGTTCGAGCACGAAAGTGCCGGCATGTCCTGATAACGGAAGTTTTCAAAATCGTAAACGCCGAGGTCCGGCTCGGAGTTGTCAAGCCAGAATCCGTCAATGCCGAGGTCGTAATAATTCTTCTTACAGACATTCCAGACGTAGTCGCGGGTTTCGGGATTGAACGGGTCAATCTCAACGCAGTCGCCCTGGTAATCATAGGTCTGCTCGGCACCGCGCTCGGTCTTCATAAGAAGCCCCGCTTCGGTCATCGGATAGAAATTCTCGCTCTTGCGGTCCACCGACGGCCATACCGACACAATCACCTTAATTCCCATGCGGTGCAGCTCGTCGCACATGCCTTTCACGTCCGGCCAGTACTTCGTATCGAAGCGCCAGTCGCCCTGATACGGCCAATGGAAGAAATCGATAACAATCTGATCAATCTTGATGCCTTCCTTTTCGTATGCGTGCGCTACACTGAGCACCTCGTCCTGCGTGCGGTAACGAAGCTTGCACTGCCAAAGTCCCATCCGGTCTTCGGGAAACTCGGGCGCATGTCCGCTCACACCGGTGTATGCCTTAAGGATTTCCTTCGGCGTATCCGCAATGGTGAACCAGTAATCCAGGTCCTTACAGGAACGCGCAATCCATTCGGTGATATTGCGGCCGAATGTGACACGCCCCACCGCCGGATTATTCCAAAGCATACCGTACCCGAAGGACGAAATCAGAAACGGCACGCTGTTCTGCGAATTGCGCTGCGCAAGCTCTAACATCGAACCTTTTAAGTTAAGATACGGCTGCTGGTACTGTCCCATGCCGTATAATCTCTCGCCTTCGTTCGCGTCGAAACGGACGGTCAGCTGATAATCGCTTCCGCCGATAACGCCCTTCCACTCACGGTTTGTGACCTTCAGGCAGCGGCTTCCCTTCGAAATCGTGCCGCCGTACGAGCGGTAGTATTCGCGAAGCATCAGCCTGTCATCCTTGTAAAGCGAGATGACGCCGGCAAAATTGACCACGGCGCTTGCGCGTCCGTTCCGAATTACCGCAACCGGATTGCCGCACGGGATATCGGGATCGCCGTCCCATTCTTCGGGGCTGCAGGTACGAACGTCTGCCTCAGCTTCCGCCGGGGTCTCGGTAAGGGCCCAGGCACGGTCGGTAAATGTGCTGAACATGGTCGCACGGATGCGAAGGGAATCCTTTCCCCACGCCTCGATTCGAAGCGTCTCCCCGCGGTGTTTCGCAAGAAGCACGCCTCCTTTGGTTTCAAATATCATACTTCTATCCTCCTTTGCCGAGCATTTGTGCTCCGCATCACTAAACGCAGGCGCCCCCGCGTTTCCTCTTCCGACTATTTAAAACTCAACTGTCCGTCAATATCTTCGTAATGGCTTTCTTCTTTATCCTTTTTCGTAATCAGCGCAAGACGCTTGAAGTACAGGTCATGCGCACGATGGTATTCCTCGTTGAATTCCTCGTTCTGTCCCTGATGCAGCGAGGAAATGTAGGAATGGGCCTGCGTGTCCATATCCGGGTCGACACGGGCCACAACCGAAACGCCGACGTTCGAGCAGGTATCGGAAATCCGCTCGAGGTTCGACATGATATCCATGAGACGCGTGCCGGCGTAAACCGTGCAGCGGCCTTCGCGAAGTCTTGCCACGTGGTTGTCATCGAGCGCGTTAATCATGTCATCCATAACCTCCTCAAGAGGTTCGATATGGCGCGCTGCCTCGACGTCACGCTTCTCAAATGCGTTCTTTGTGTGCTCCAAAATCCAATCGAGCAGTTCACGGATTACCAGCAATTCGCGAAGCGCGTCATCGGAAAATTTCATGCCCTGCTCGTTCATTCCCCGGGCCGATTCCGCAAGATTCATCGCATGGTCCCCGAGCCGTTCGAACTCAGTTACGACTTTATAGTACTGGTCGAGAATACGAATATGCATCTCTTCGTTCACATGCGGAGACAACTGCACCAGATAATTGCTGACCGCGTCCGCGAGCCGGTCGATGCTGTCCTCGTCCTTTTCAATCGCAATGTAGTCTTCCTCACTGTATTCCTGGAACATGTTGAGCGCTTTGTTAATGTTCGCGGAAGCAATCGCGAACATGGTCTTAAGGGCGTCATAACAGCTGTTAAGCGCAAGCGCCGGGGTGGCAAAGAACACCGGATTTAATGCCGCAACCTTGTCCGCATAGCGGTCCTCGGGCTTCGGCTCGTCCTTGATCATGCGGTAGCTGATCCGCTTCGCGATTCCGATGAACGGCAATAACACAACCGCGCTCACAAGGTTAAAGATTGTGTTCGAATTTGCAATTCCGCCTGATTTGAGGGGCATATTCCAAAGTGAATCCATATATCCGAAAGCGTGTGCAAGTCCGATTCCGACGAGCACAAGCGCCGTCTTTCCGAAGTTATATAGAATGTTGATAATGCCGACCCGCTTGGAATCCGGTTTCGTTCCGATAAAGCAGACAATGCCCGTCGTTACGCAGTCGCCGAGATAGATACCGCACAGAACGAAAGCAACGGTCTTAAAAGCGATTGGGGTCGATGCGGAAAATGCCTGCAGGATACCGATGGAGCTCGACGAACTCTGCAGCACAAATGCGACACCTGCGCCTGCCGCATAGCCGAGTGCGGGATGATTTCCCATCCGGGCAAATACGCCCTCCATATTGAACGCGGTAACGGCTGCCGTCATGGAAACCAGACCGGTGAAAAGAATACCGAAACCGATTGTGATATTTCCGACAAGGTCCGATTTCTTAAAGCGGCAGAACATGATGAAGATAATCCCGATCGTCAGCATGATCGGAGCAAGCGTATCGGGCTTAAAGAACTGAAGCCAGTTTCCCGAATCATCGGAGATATCGAGAAGGCGGAAAATCTGACCGGTCACGGTTGTACCGACATTCGCGCCGACGATGATTCCGAGAGACTGGTCAAGACTGATGACACCGGCCACGACAAGACCGGAGGTAATAACAATCGTAGCTGTTGAAGACTGAATAATTCCCGTAATAAAAACGCCAAGAAGGAAGGCCTTGAACGGATTGTTCGTGACCTTCCCCATAACCTGTTTAAAAGTGCCCGAGGAACCTTCCTTCAGGCTGTTTCCCATGAGCCGCATGCCGTACAGGAACATGGCAAGCCCGCCCAGAAGGGAAATGATACTTTTCGCTATTTCCATTTTGTTTTATCCGTTTTTCTTCGTGAGTCGCATATGCGAGAACCGATAGGAATTGTCGCTGAGCGCGCCGCTTGAAGTGCTCTGCGGAGCGCCGCCCTTGCCCTGGGCTTCATGGCATTCTTCGATGTTGTAAGCGCCGGGAACCTTGCTGTCAATGTAAGCGGCAAGCATCTTGCAGCCGTCTGCCGAGAATGCCGCATGGTTATATCCGTCCACGTCGAAGGAGTATCCTCTTCTGCCCTCAAGACGGTCACGGAAGATAAGGATTTCCTTGGCGCCTGCCTCGGCATCCTTCACAAGGTACTGGCAAACCTGATCCTCGTCGAACATCTTCGCGGAATCGGCCTTCCACCAGCGTTCGGGAATCTTCCGAACCAGCTTGCCGACGCCGACCGAACAAAGCACGAGAAGAATTGCGTAAATCAGCCCGCCGAGCACGGCATCACGTTCCTTCGTGATACGAAGCAGGTCAAGCGTTACCCAGTTCCAAAACGCATTGATGTTAACGAGAAAGAGAACGATTCCCCCGATGATTCCGACCCATTTCACGAGCTTGAACCACTTCGGGCTGATGGACTCTCCCGCCATCATAATTCGGTACTTCCGAAACTGAACAGCCGATGAAAAAACAGCAACCGCAATCAATACAAAAAGCAGCGCCAGCCAATGGTCTTTTAATACCTGCATAATCCCTTCCTGCCTTTCCCCAAGCACGGCGAAAAATGACACGCCTCTAAAGGTACATTGTACCTTTATTGTCCGAAATCGTCAAGGGCTTTCCGTTTACTCCTCGACGTGATACGCCATGCGCTTCTCTTCACTGAGTTTTGCGCCCGGGAACTGCCGCTCCGCCTCCGCAAGAAGCTCCGTGTAATCCTTGTATTTCGTCGTCCACGCTCTCGTACCGTCAACGATAACGAACGTCTTCTCCGCCGCAAGGTACGTAATTCCGTCCGGCACGAAAGCAAGCCTTCCGAACGTTTCCGCGTCGATAAGATTCAGCTTGTAATTATCGCAAAGCGCGATGCGCTCCCCGTCCTCAACCATATAAGAAACCGGCGCGGGCGCTTCGAAGCTGTTCCGGCAGGCGCCGTCCGAGACGCGGTAGATCCGCACGCGGAAATCATCGCCCTGCAGAATGACATGCTTTGAATCCTTCGTAAAGCCGATGAAGCAGTAGCGCTTGACCTGAAGCGGAATCGTGCAGATTTCCTGTCCCGTCGTAAAACGGAACACCCTCACGTAACCGTCCTCGCATGCCATTGCGGCATACTCTCCCCGCGGGTCGCTCACAAGGTACGGAAGTCCGGCGCACTCGGCCGTCTGCTGCAGGGATTTGTTGCCCCATTCGGTCACGGTCTTGTTCACAGTGTCAAGAAGCACAAGCGGGGAACCGGTTTCGTGAATCAAAAGATACGAAGCGTTTTCATCCATGGCGAGTGCACTGACCGACGTAAATTCCCTGCTCCGGTAGAAGCAGCCCTGAAGCTGCGTGTCGATAACGGCGATTCCGTAAGTTCCCCAGAGTGCAAGGTAACTCCCGTCCGCGCTGAACACTGCCTTCGTGTAAGACGGTTCCGCCCCCATGCTTTCATATGTCACTTCCTTCATGCTTCCGGTAATCGGATTGATGTAAAGAAGGGATTCAAATCTGGCGACGATGCACGTATTTCCGAGAAATCCGACGGCTTTCTCGTCCTTACCGTCGTTCAGGGAATACAAAAGCGTTCCGTTTATGTCGAAGAAACGAAGGGCGTTGTATTTGTAACGGTCATTTAACACGTAGTATTCCGAGGTCGGCGCCACGGCATACCCGATTTCATCGGCCGGAAGCTCCGGCAGTTCCTGAAGGTCGCCCGCCGTATGCAGCTTCAGCACGGCAATGTCCCCGGACGCCGGGCTTCGAACAAGAATTCCGCCGTTAATGATCTGCATATCTTCAAGATTGATTCCGGTACTCACCGTGCTTTCACTGTAAAATCTTCCGTTATCGCTGTTTATGGACACGATGTCCCCGTTGTTCAGGGAGATAAAGGATGAGCCGGAATTCGTCGACAGATCGAGCATAACCGCCGTTGCGGGAAGCGTGACTGCCGCCTTCTTCTCGCCGCTTTCCTCATCGTAGGAAAACATTTTGTCGTCGAGCGCAATTACGATATCACATTTGCCGTCATAGGAATGCGAGTCAATCAGGAGTTCGAACCCCGCGAGGTCCAGAACGTCCGCGGGAATTTCCCTGCTGTAAAGAAGCGTCCCCTGCGCGTCGAACACGTCAAGCGCCAGTTCCCGCACCTCGGTGTAGTAGAAATCGCCGTTCGTGCTGACAGCCGCGATGTTGCCGTTGTCCGTAACCGCAAGATTGAGGACGTATTCGTTTGTTGCACTGCAGCTGACAGTATCGAAGCTGTCCATCGAAACAAGCATGATACCACCGTTCTGTCCATCCGGGACGACGCGGTCAATCGCGAACATGCTGCCGTCTCTCGAAATACTGCCGTCCGTACCGAAACGCGAGCCTTCCTCGCAGGGAACCACTGCCTTCTCATTCAGGCCGGAAAATGAGAGCACGTAAAGGTTCTCAAACGAGCTGCAGAAGATGAGGTCACGCGATTCATACACCTTCCAGCCTTTGACTGCCGTATTGAAATCCACGCGCGACGTTTCCTTTCCGGTGAAGTCATACCGGACAAGGGATTTCTCGGTTAAAACCATAACGCCGTTCTCCGAGGCGTAGGCGGAAATCACGCGTATCCGGAAGTTCGAGTCGGAAACGGAAGGGGCGATTTGAAGAAGGAGTTCCCATGTCTCGCAGTCCCATACGAATACCGTATAGCCGCTGTCAACCGTTGTCAGGTACTTCCCTTCCCGGTCAGGCGTCATGCTGCTTACGACCAGTTCATGCTTCAGAATGCGGTCGTAATCGAGCTCGTTTCCGCAGTCATATGCGTGCAGGGCAGCGGAAAGCGCGTACTCCGCTTCCGGCACGAACGGTCGGTCGTCACCCGCGCCCGGAAGTCCCGCTGCGGCAACGAGTACCGCATCCTCGCGGTTTCCTTCCCGAAGCAGAAGCATCGCTTCCTCCGCGTAGAACTGCGACTGGTTCCGCTGCTTCTCGCGGTATTCAGAAAGAATCTCGTCGGCGAGTTTCGTTTTCTCATCCGCGAGCTTCGTCTTCTCGTCCGCAAGAAGCGTCTTCTCATCGGCAAGAAGCGACTTTTCATTCGCAAGCTTTTCGTTCGAATCCGCAAGCTTTTTCATGCGCTTCGCAACGCCGGCGTTATAGATGCCGAAGGCGGCACCCGCGGCGGCAAGAATGCCCGCAGCAGTCGCTCCGATCAGAAGATTCCGCTTTAAAATCCGCTCACGGTGACGCTGCCTTAAGTCATCATACGTGCATCCGAGAATCGGCGCCGCAAGCCGGAGCAGTTCGGTCTTAAATTTCTTATTCCGCTCTCCTGCCGTTGCACCTCTTACATCCGCCGCAAGCGGCTCCACCGGGTGACCGTTCTCGTCGGTTAAAAGCTGCTCCGGGAAGCTCTGGTCCGGCTCTCCGTCGATTAACACCGCAAGAATGTGCCGGCGGTCATGCATCGCGATAAATGTCTCGATTTCCTTTGCTACCCAGTACGAACCGGGCGTTTCCGGCGAGCAGATGACAACGAGGTACTCCGACTCCCGAAGGGCAGCCGAAATATTGTCGTTGAGGTCGCTTCCGATCGGCAGTTCTTCCTGATCGCGGAAAACCCTTTTGATTTTCTTCCTGCCGGTCTTCTTCTGCACCGCCTTCGGGACACGGAAGGTTTCAAGTCCCGAATGGACCTTCTTTGCGAATTCCATGTCGAGCGGCGTGTGCCGGTAGCTGATAAATGCGTCGTAAATCATCGGTAATTCCCCCTACTCCGCGTCCCATTTGTCGTAAGTCTTAAAGAATATATTCCTCTCGATGACGTAGATGTCCGAGAGATCGTCGAGCCGCACGGCGAGGTAGTCGCCCTCGCGGCCGAGGTAGTATTTGTCGGGATCCCAGGCGGTGAAAACCTTGATCCGGCCGGTAATCTCCTTCGCGTAGATGCCGTCGCCTCCGACGGAAACGCAGCTTCTTGCGAACGGCAGCAGCGAAATCCGCTCTCCGCTCTGATTGTCGATGACCGTCGGCGGATACTCGCCGGGATAGACGTAAGGTTCGTCGCTTTGCTCATAGGAACGCTCGAATTTGGCGCGGCGGATCGGGTAGATCTCGCCGTTCACGTTGAGGATGATGTAAAGGTCCTCCGTGACGGTCACATCCACGTCGCCTTCAAGCGTCCGGATCGCAATCTGCTTCCCGGGCTCCGCGAGGTCCGCTGCCTTCACGAAACCGACAAGGAAACGCTTCTTACGGTAACGGGCGAACTCGGAAAGGTCCGCCTTGTACTCTCCCGCGTAAAGGATCACCGAGGTGTCGAAATAAGCGTTCATCCTGGAAACGATGAAGTGTTTCAGTTCTTCCGCGGCATATGCGACACCTTCCTTCAGAATCAGATCCTTCTTCAGAAAACCGCCTGCCTTAACAAGGTGTCCGCCGCCTCCGCCGATGTTCTCGGCAAGATACGCGGCAAGTTCGTTGGCCTTGACCTCCTTCACGCAGCTTCGGACGGAGTACTTGACGCCGAAGGGAAGGATGTTATAGACGACGCATGCCTGCACGCCGTCCACCTCGAGGAACATGTCGCTGATGATTCCGAGTATGTTTGCGTCACACGGACCGGCCTCGACAATGCCGTAGGCCCGCGTCTCGTCAACGGTTGTATTCTGAAGCGCTTCTCCGGCAATCCGGAGTTCATCCAAAGAGAGGTTTGAATTCCGAAAAAGCGTGATCAGCGATTTATTGAACGCGGCAAGGTCCCGAAGGTCCCTGTCGCTCGGGTGCGAAATCTCCGTAAAATCCCCGGTGTCCGTCATCAGTCCGTAATAAAGCGCGGTAGCCACGTTTTTATCCGTGTTGATGTCAACACCCTCCGCGCGGAGCATCTCATAAAGCACCGTCGCGCAGGCGCCGTAGTTACTCCTTACTTCGCTCATCCCGGGAAGCGTTCCGGAAGCCTGATGGTGGTCGATTACGGCAACGCGCTCCGCAGGAAAAGCGGTGACGTTGCTCTCGCCGTACTGGCAGTCCACCGTGATCAGAAGTTCCGGCGCCTCAAGCGTCTTTACGTACTCGCAGTTAATCCCGAGATTTTCATTCAAAAGCACAAGATTGCTCTTCGCAATCGGGCTGTTGCCGCCGTAGACGAACCGCGGCTTCTTCCCGTTCTGCTCAAGATACCACCGAAGCGCAAACCCGCTCGCAAGCGCGTCCGCGTCCGGGTTGTCGTGACACTGGATGACAATCCGCTCGTACTTAAGAAAATCAGACAGTTTGAGTGACATGTTACACCTCCGGATTCTTATCTTGTAAAGGGAATGTAATCGTAACAAAGAACCGGTTTCCATCCAGTGAAGCGCCGATGGTACCGTTCATTCTCTCGGTAAATTCCTTGGCAATCGCAAGCCCGAGCCCGCTCGACGCCTGCTGATGGTAGCGGTCGGCCGTGTAGAACTGTTCGAATACGCGGGAGATTTCAATCTCCTCCGGATGCTCGACCGGGTTTGCGATCACAACCTCCGCGGTCCGCTCATCGCGCTTTCGTAATGTCACGAAAATTGACTTATGGCCGTGCACCATCGCATTTTTCGTAATGTTCTGTAAAATCCGCTTCACGGCAAGCTCGTTTCCGAGTATCGGAAGCACCTCTTCGGTCAGGTCGATCTCGGGGTCAACCCCCGCTTCCTTCCAGACATCATAGTATGAAAGGACGGTCTCGGCGGTAACGCTTCGAAGGGAGATGATCTCAAGTTCGGGTTCGTATTTGCCGTTCTTCAATTTCGTAAACGTGAACAGGTCCTCAAGGAGCTCCTTCAAGGTCTCGATACGCTCCCTGATAATCGCCGTGTAGCGCGCCTGCTCCTCCGGTGTCGTCGCGTCCCTTAGGAGCTGCACGTAGCCGTCAAGGGACGTGAGAGGCGTCCTGATATCGTGGGAAAGGTTTGCGTACGCGTCCGCGATCAGCTTCTCCTTCTCCGAAAGCTCATGCTTTCGTTCGCGGACATCCTCCAGAGTGCGGTTGATTTCCTCCGCAAGCTTCAGTTCACCGAAATGCTCGACGTTGACGGACACAAGAAGGCAGGAATCCTGCTCCCGGACAAACTGAAGCTGGCGGCAGATCTTAAGATGCTGCCGCCACAGAACCAATAGCCAGATTGTTTCCGCAATCACAAGGATTACGAGCGCGATGATTATTCCGATCATATCGCTCTTTATGCTCCTTTATACAAGGTCTTTCTTCGTAAGCCATAGGCTGCTGCTCATCAGGAATACTGCGGCAAATGCCACCGCTACTACAACAGTAGAGCCAAGTATTTTCTTGCTGTCTATGCCATATTCCATGATGCGTCCGCTAACCGTGTATTTAAGAATCGACGCATCCTTCCATCCGAGCTTCTTAAGGCCTTTGTCCGCGAGCTCATAGAGTGCCGCGAAGACATGCAGCGAGACGCAGCAGGTGATGATCATGCTGATCAGGTTGTTTCTTATGATCAGGCAGATGCTCATGATGATCCAGCCGAATACCACATGTAAAAGTCCCTGGATGCACAGCACTTCGACAATCTTGCCGGCCGGATCCATAACAATCTTATGTCCGCCGATGTAAACGCCCAGGGTTGTGCTCACAATGAACATCACGAAGAACACTACGGTATAGACGATTACGGCCGTTGCTTTGGCACATACCATATGCCAGCGGTGTTTCACCGCGCCACCGTAGTTTTTAATGTAGCCGGTGTTGAAATCCGCCGTGGCGAAGATAACGGTGAAGATGCCGATGAACAGCGCAACCAGCATTCCTTTCGCCGCGGAGGTGATAGTCTCCAGAAAGCAGTAACTTCCGTCTTCGTTCTGATTCATGGAAATGTTCATGCCGATGTTCGCCATCGCATTGTCCTTTTCGGAATCCGCAGCTTCAATCGCCTGCTGCAATTCCGGGTCGTCCATAATTGCGTCATTGAGGGCAACCGTGATTATGTTCATAACACCGACGATGATCAGGATCACCCAGAAGCTCTTCATCCGTACCATCCGGTACAGTTCCATACGAAATATATTTAGCATTTGTCTCACCATTCCTTTCAATCTGCTGTCGTGTTTAAGAAGAACGACTCAAGGCTCTCGTTGTTGACTGCGATCTTGCTTACAAGAAGGCCTGCCTTATTCAGCTCACGGTTAATGTACCCGACGTCGCCGAGGCGCTCCGAGATGTAAATCGTTTCCTTGTCAACAACCTTGTAATTACTGATTCCCATTCCGTCGAGAACGGTGCTCGCATAATCGGGACGGTCCACAACCGCTTCGATGCGGAGGCTGCAGCGGTCGGCCAGTTCCTCGGCCGTGAGCTGCTCCACCAGGCGCCCCTTGCTCATGATTCCGTAATGGGTTGCCACCTTGGATAGTTCCTCCAAAATGTGGCTTGAAATCAGAATGGTGATTCCTTTTTCCTTGCTGACTCTCGTAAGCATGTCGCGGATTTCCACGATGCCTTCGGGATCCAGTCCGTTAATAGGCTCGTCGAGTACGAGAAGATCCGGCTCTCCGACCATCGCAAGCGCGATTCCGAGACGCTGTCTCATACCGAGCGAAAAATGCTTTGCTTTCTTTCTGCCGGTCTCCGCGAGTCCGACAAATTCAAGCAGTTTCTTAATGTACGCGTCGCCTTTGATGCCGTAGCAAAGGCATTTGGCTTTCAGGTTTTCATATGCCGAAAGATTTCCGAACAGTCCCGGATCTTCAATCAGGCAGCTTACGCGCCCTCTTACCTCCGCAAGTTCCGCTCCGCTCTTTCCAAACAGGCTGAAGCTTCCCGCGGTCGGGGCCGAAAGCCCGCCGATCATCTTAAGCGTCGTTGTTTTGCCCGCGCCGTTCTTTCCGATCAGGCCGTAGATTGCGCCGCGCTCAACCTTCAGGTCGATCCCAGCAACCGCCGCCTGTGTGCCGTAAACCTTCCGCAGATCATGTGTCTGCAGGATGTATTCACTCATGTTATGTACCTGCCTCTCCTGTGGTTTATGGCCTTATCATAACCGGCATTGTTCAAAACATCGCAAACAAAAAGTAAAAAAATAGTAAATTTCTTTTCGGACGGCAAATGCCACACTTTTTCTGTGGCAGATGCATGACTTATTCTTACTTTATCACAATCCGTCCTTCGCCGTACGGGTCCGCGTAGGCTTCGCCGATCACGCCGCCGAGGGATTCCGTAATGTAATCGATCAGCACCTGGTTGTCGAGTTTCACGCGGTCCTGCAGAAGCTTTGCGCCCCCAAACATCGTGAAGCCGTCGCCGCGCTCAAGAAGCATGTAGTTATGTCCCGCAAGCGTGTACATCTTCGCCGGGTCGATCGGCTGTCCGTTCACGAGAACGTTCTGCACGCGGCGCTCGCCTTTGATCTCGACGAACATGTCATTTTCATCGGCTACGCACGGCGAATCGATATCGCTTCGGATTTCATAGGTCAGCCCGGACACCTGCGGGAAACCTCCGCACTCGCCGGGTACCGACCGCGCGCCCCACTCAAGCGCGTCGAGAATCGTCTGGCCGGATACTTCGATCACGCAGAGCGAATTGCCGAAGGGATGCACGCTCAGAATGTTCTGTAACGTAATGTCCCCTGCGGGAATGCTGACGCGGATTCCGCCGCCGTTTACGATGGCGATGTCCGCTCCCGCCTGCACACGGTAGGCGTCTGCGCAAAGGTCGCCGAGGTTCGTCTCCGCGCGGCGTACCATGCGGATGGGTTTGCCGTTCGCGTCGACCTCGGTCGGGTCGTTAATTGTCAGTTCTACGGAAGAGGTCGCAACCGTCTCCGCAAGTTTTTCGTTAAGAACGCCGCTTGCTTCCTCAACGGCCTTCGACATCTCGTTTTCGATGCCGAGAAGTTCCGGTGCCGAAACGGAATTGTTCCATGTATAAAGACCGGTCGAAATCGAGCCGTCAGCCTTGATTTTACACCAGCCGACTGCCGAAAGTTTCGTTCCGCACGCGGCGCGAAGCACCTCCTGCCCGTCCTTGTTCTTCATCTTGATCTGGTCGGTGTCATGACTGTGTCCGTCAAGGAACACATCGATTCCCGCCGTATTGGCAATGACCTCGGCATAGGTCCAGGGCGAGCATTCCGCCTCGTTACCCATGTGGCCCATTACAACGACGTAATCCGCACCGGCCGCCCGCGCGTCGTCTACGGCCTGCTGTACGGCGTTGTAGACGCCCTCTCCGGTCGTATCCTGGCAGAAGCCGTACACGTACTCGCCGTTCTCATCCATAAAGTAGGAAGGCGTCGAAGTGGTCAGCGTCTTCGGTGTCGTTACGCCGACAAATGCCACCTTCTTCCCCGCAAGTTCCCTTATGACGTAAGGTTCGAAAACCTTCTCTCCCTTGTAGTTGAAGTTACAGCTGATGTAATCGAAGTTCGCGCGCTCCGCAAGCGCAAGAAACTGTTTCATGCCGTAATCGAACTCATGGTTCCCGGGGATTGCAACGCTGTAGCCCATCTTGTTCATCAGATCGGTAAGGGCTTCGCCGCGGGTCATGGTTCCGAGAGGCTCTCCCTGAATGTTGTCGCCGTCATCCACAAGAATCACTTCATTGCCCTGTGAAAGAAGTGTTTCGCGAATCTCATAAAGGCCGGCATAGCCGAAGCCCTGGTCAACGCCGCAGTGCACGTCGCTTGTGAAAAGAATCATGATGTCGCCGTTTTTAGGCGCCGGTGTGGGCTCCTCCGTAGGGACGGGCGTAAGCGCTTTCGTCACGGTCGGCGTCACATTTGCCGCGGTAGGCGTAGGGGTAACCGTCGGGGTTGCTTCGTTCTTGGTGCCCTTTCTTGTGCAGTCGCTGAATCCGAACAGAAGGATAAGAACCGTCACGGCAAGTAACAATTTCCGAATGTGTTTCATGGTAATCCTCTTTCTCCCTGTTTCTTACGGCCACGCGCCGGAGAAGCACACGGCTCCATAAAACCGCCCGCCGTCGTCGGCTCTCGCCGAAGACAGCGGGTGGAGTTAATTCACTTACATTTTCAGATCGGATTAAGGCTTGTAAACCTGTGTCGCCTCGAACAGAGGGTCGGCCATCCAGTCGTCGGCATCCTCAACGGATACGGTGTACTCAATCTCCTCGACCTTGGTGATTCCGTTGTCCGAAAGATGCGATTCGGAGAAGCTGATTTCGCTGTATGCCTTCATGCCGGGAGCCAGGTTCACTGCCCAGTACGGATCGATCACGAAGCCGTTCACGGTAACGTCATCGAGACCGAAACGGAGTCTCTTATCCGAATTATTCTCAAGGTATACATTCACCGTATAGCCCCAGAAATCATCCATCTTAGCATCGAGAATGATGAATTTGCCGAGTGCGTCGTCCACTACAACGAATTCGGTCGCCGTCGTTCTTCTTTCCGGAATAACAACCTGATCGGCGGAAAGGCCGGTGGGATAGATGCTGAAGGTCTTGTATACAAGATACTCATCCATCCAGCTGTCCGAATCGTAAGCGCGAAGGGTAAACTTAATCTCATCGGGTGCCTTGATGCCCATATCCTCAAACCGGTCGGTATTGAAGTAGATGGTTGCATTGGTCTTCTTGCCTGCAGGCACATCCGTACTCCAGTAAGGATCACACAGGTATCCGTTCACGGTAACATCGTCGATGGAGAAGCGCACCTTCGTCTCCTCGGTCTTGTTCTCGCAGAGAACCTTAAGCGCAAAGCCCCAGAACTCATCGTCCTCGGCATTTACAACGGTAAATGAGACGTTCTCATCGTCATAGATAACCTGGTTGTCGATGGCATAAGCGGACGGTTTGTTGTCCTTTCCGTCATCGTCTTTATCCTTATCGTTATCCTTGTCGGTATCTTTATCGTTGTCTTTGTCAGAGTCCTTTTCCTTGCCGCTGTCTTCGTCTTTGTCCTTCTTGTCGCTGTCCTTATCGGACTTCTTGTCGGAATCCTTCTTGCTTTCCGAAGAACTTTCCTTGTCGGATTTCTTCTTGCTGCTTCCGCCGTCATCGCTGTCACCGCCGCAGCCGGCACAAAGTGCCACGCAGAGACAGATTACAAGGATGAGGCCGAAAATACTGCGAATTCTTTTCTTCATTGCTGTTAAGTCTCCTTTCTTAGTTGACCTGGTTACATAAAACAGAATATCACGACGGGGCGCTCCGCGTCAATGCGCTTCTTTCAGAACGTGTTTCCCTTCATGCGGTAGCCGATTCCCCAGACCGTTTCGATGTACTCCTCTTCGCTTACCTGCTTCAGCTTCTTTCGAAGGTTACTGATATGCATATCGAGCGTCTTCGTCTCGCCGATATACGGTTCCTGCCAGGCATATTCGAAGATTGCGTCTTTTGAAAAGACATGTGTCGGATTTTGCGCAAGTAATTCGAGGATGCGGAATTCCTGCCTCGTGAGCTTCGGGACTTCCTTTCCCTCCGCCGTCACGGTGTGCTGGCCGGGATCGATCACGAGGGAATGGATGCGGATGGTTTTCGCCTCCGGTACCGTGCCCGTCCGTTTTCTGAGCTGTACGCGGATGCGCGCCACAACTTCCTTGATCTCAAAGGGCTTCGTTACGTAGTCGTCTGCGCCGATACTCAGCACGTCCACCTTGGAATCGAGGTCGTCCTTCGCGCTCAGAACGATTACCGGAATCCGGTCGCCCTCGCGGAGCTTGCCTAAAAGCTCCTCGCCGCTGATTCCCGGAAGATTCAGATCAAGAAGGATCAGGTCGTAGGCCTCCATCTTCAGAAGAAGCATCGCTTCCGTTCCGGAAAATGCCTGGCCGCACGCAAAGCCCTCCCTGGTAAGCGCTTCCTTAAGCATCGTATTGATCGTATTGTCATCGTCGACAATCAGAATTCGCTCCATGAATATCCCCTTCTCATGCAGTCGTGCCGAGAAGAATTTTCTCCGCCTTCTGCTCCGTATTTCGGTATTCCCCTTCGATTCTTGCCTCGTACTCCCGAAGCTTCGCGCTCACCGAAAGCAGCCGGTTTCCGAGCTGCTTGGTTCCGCTGTACATCAGCTGAATCGCATGCTTCAGCCGTGTCGGCGAGAAGGCCTGGGTAAATCTTTTCGAAGACTCTTTATAAGTATCGGTGTAGCCCTTTTTAATAAGGCTTACGGACTCCCTGAGTTTGTCCGCATCCACCATGGCGATCACGTCGGGGCTGAGGCCTTTGACGGCTCCGGTCATCTTCGTGAGGTACTGCTTTACAAATCCGAGAAATGTATCGATGCTGTTGAGCCAGGTATGGAATTCCAGACCCCTTGCGCTGACTGCTGCCATATTGATAAGAACCTCGTCGAGCTTCGTCACCATGTTGACCATCTCACTGCTTCCGGTAATGGCTTTCTGAATCTGCGTACGCTCCTTCTGCAGCGCGGTAAGCTTATCGTTCACTGCGGCAATCTTCTTTCCGGTGAGACTTCCCTGGCCGGATACTTCCTTAATCGCCGCATATAACATATCCCGGTACTGCTCTTCCGCTTTCTCAAGCGATTTAATCTCTTCTTCGATTTTCGTAAGATCACCCTGAAGCTGCTCATACTCCTGCCCGGCCTGCGCATAGGCGGCTTCCGCTTCGTCGGCTTCCTGCAGTTCCTTAACGAATTCCTTCCGGTGCAGTTTCGAATACAGGGAAGAGCTCCTCATCTTCTTAGAGAGCTCCTCCCGTTCCGTCACTTCCTTTCGAAGCTGCTCGGCAAGAAACGGCTCCTTGGCAGACAGCGCCTGAAGACATTCCTCAAGCGGGATAATCTTCGCGTTCAGTTCCGCAAGCCTCTGTACCCTCTGTTTCGCGGCAATCAATGCCGATTTGTCATATGCCATCTTTCTTCTCCCCCGCCGCGGGCGGCGCTTCATAGTTCTTATTATATAGCATTTTCCACGCTTCGTAAATCCCGTAAAATTCCTGTTGACAAATCGGGTTTTATCGTGTATATTAATCCTTGCGTCACGGATGACGCGGTATATATTGCACGAGTGGCTCAGTGGTGGAGTATCGCCTTGCCAAGGCGAGGGTCGCGGGTTCGAATCCCGTCTCGTGCTCTTAAAAACTCCTGAGATTGTCTCAGGAGTTTTTTTCGTTCAGTATGCCCGTGGTGCGGATATCCCGTGGCGTTTCTATGCGAAAGGATTTCCTGTGGCATTTGCCGAAACAAAAAAGAGGGAGCGCTGTCCTTCTCCCCGTGGACCGCGCTCCCTCTCTTCAGGTGAATCTTTTGTTTTGTACTTCTCCCACACAAGCTGTCGAAATGGATTAGGTGATTTCAGTTCTTTCAACGACTCTGGTTGTATTATACAAGTACATTATTACAGAATTGGTCTCCTATTCTTTACGATACGATTACACTTTATTACGAAAATATTACAAAAAGAAATCGAACAAATTGAGTTTTTGTTGCCTTTTAGCCACTAGATGGTGTATAATCAATGTATCAACATATAAGGAGGCTGTCTGTATGAACATTATCATTCAGATTATCATTTATGCCGTATGCGGCGCTATTGCGGCAGCTATCATGAAAAGCAAGGGCGGACTTCTCCGCAACATCATCATGGGATTTATCGGATCTTTCGTAGGCGGTTTCCTTGCAGGCCTGCTTCCCATCGCTCCCACGGGCGGCTACATTGTTTCCGGTATCATTTCCGTTGCCGGCGCCTGCCTTGTTATCTGGCTTGCGAAGAAATTCTTCTAGCCGTAACACAAACGAAACAAAAACGGGTTTCCTTTCGGAAGCCCGTTTTTTTGTTCTCTTTTTAGTTGCCGACAGTTCCGCCCGTCGGTTCGCTCCGGCTCTTCCTAAAGCGGCTCGTCGCTCTTTCTTCGCCGCGCTCCGGAAAGCCTTGCCATGGCACGCGCCATCGAAGCGCTTGAAAGGTTGTATTCGATCAGGCTCTGCTTCTGCTGCAGCTGCTCTCTTGCAATCTCCAGCTCCCGCTCGGCAGCACGGATGTCAATCTCGTCCGGTCTTTCCGCGGAAAATGCCAAAATGTCCACCCGGTTATTCTCAACGTTCATCATTCCGTCGCTCACGATGACCTCCTGCTCCGAACCGTCCGGAAGACGGAAACGGACCAGACCGTTCTCCACGACCGTCGCCATCGGCTGATGGTGCGCCATGACACCGAGGCTGCCGTCTACGCCGGGAAATGACAGGTAGACGCACTCTCCCTCGAAGAATACGCGGTCACAGGCTGTGATTTTCAGATAAAACGTATTCATTAACCCTCTCTTCCGTCTGTTGCGGAAACGACATTAAAAACTTTTGCCTGCCCGCCGCGAACGCTGGGAACTCCGCTTATGCTTCCTTCTTCATGCTCTCTGCTTTCTTACGGACGTCATCGATTGTTCCGACATTGAAGAAAGCCGCCTCCGGGCAATCGTCCATCTCACCGGACAGAATCGCGCGGAATCCGCGGATCGTCTCGGCAAGCGGTACAAACGTACCGGTCACGCCGGTAAATGTCTCCGCCACATGGAAGGGCTGGGACAGGAACCGCTGCGCCTTACGGGCGCGGTACACAAGTGCCTTATCCTCCTCCGCCAGTTCGTCCATGCCGAGAATCGCGATAATGTCCTGCAGCTCGTTATAACGCTGCAGCATCTCCTGCACCTGACGGGCAACCGTATAATGCTCCTCGCCGACGATATCGGCCTCCAAAATCCGGGAACCCGATGCAAGCGGGTCAACCGCCGGATAGATACCCTGCTCTACGATCTTACGGGACAGAACGGTCGTCGCGTCAAGATGCGAGAACGTTGTTGCCGGCGCGGGATCGGTCAGGTCGTCCGCAGGCACGTAAACGGCCTGCACACTCGTTACGGAACCCTTCTTCGTAGAGGCGATACGCTCCTGCAGCTCACCGAGGTCGGTGGCAAGCGTCGGCTGGTAACCGACGGCCGAGGGCATGCGCCCGAGAAGCGAAGAAACCTCGGAACCGGCCTGTACGAAACGGAATATGTTATCGATGAACAGAAGCACGTCCTGGTTCATCTCGTCACGGAAATACTCCGCCATGGTAAGTCCGGTTTCAGCTACGCGCATTCTGACGCCGGGAGACTCGTTCATCTGTCCGAAGACAAGCGCCGTCTTCGAAAGAACGCCGGACTCCTTCATCTCCATATAGAGGTCGTTACCCTCACGGGAACGCTCACCGACACCGGTGAATATCGAATATCCGCCGTGCTCGGTGGCTACGTTATGAATCAGCTCCTGGATCAATACGGTTTTGCCTACGCCGGCGCCTCCGAAGAGACCGACTTTGCCGCCCTTTGCGTAAGGCGCAAGCAGGTCGATAACCTTGATTCCGGTCTCAAGCACTTCTGCAACGGGACTCTGCTCACTAAGCGGCGGAGCCTCTCTATGTATGCACTGTCTCGGCACGTCTTCGCCGGGAGTTTCGCCCCCGTCAAGGGGTTCGCCGAGGGCGTTGAACACTCTTCCGAGGACACCCTCGCCGACCGGCACCTTGATGCCTTCGCCGGTAGCCGTCACGGTCAGGTCACGGAACAGTCCCTCGCTCGGGCCGAGCGTGATGCAGCGCACCACATTGTCTCCGATGTGCTGCGCGACTTCCATGACTAGTTTCTTTCCGTCGAACTCCGTCTCGAGCGCTTCCTTAAGGAACGGAAGGTCGCCCTCCGGAAATTCCACGTCCACAACAGGTCCGGAGACCTGTACGATAAATCCGGTTCGGTTCATATCATTTTGCCCTCTGCTTTTCTTTCTTGCGGCGTAACGCCTTCGCTCCGCCGATTACCTCGGTAATCTCCTGGGTAATCGCCGCCTGACGCATGCGGTTGTACTGCACGGAAAGCCCGTTAAGCATTTCGTCGCCGTTGTCAGTCGCGGTCTGCATGGCAAGCATGCGCGCGCTCTCCTCCGACGCGAAGCTCTCCGTCAGTGCGCCGTACAGATAACCGGTAACATAGTTCTTCGTCAGCTGTCCGAGCACCATCTCCGGTGACGGATAGATGAGGTAATCCCCGTCCTTGGCCATATCACCCTTCGCCTTCATCGAGGCTCGAAGGAACGAACTCGTCCGAAGCGGCAGCAGCTGCTCCGTCACAACCTCCTCCGTCAGGGTGTTGACCATACGCGTATAGATAATGTGGATTTCATCGAGTTCCTCGCGGTCGTACAAATCCATCAGGTATTCCGTCATGACACGGGCGCGGTGCACGGAAGGATTGTAGGCGCTTGCATGGAAATCATCCACATAGTGCTCCTTTAAATCCGAAAGCGCGTGCCGTCCGTACTCTCCGACGAAGAAAAGCTTATAATCCGTCGCGTCCGCAATCGTCTCCCGCGCCTTTTTCAGAATATTCAGGTTATAAGCCCCCGCCATTCCTTTGTCGCCGGTAACGATGATGAACCCCTTCTTCTTGACGGTTTCCATCATGTCCTTTGACCGGTTATCGAAGTACAGGTGCCGTATCTCCGGAAAATGTAACAGAATATCGGCAATCTGCTTCTTCAGCCCATAGAAGTACGGCTCGGTTTCCGCAAGCTTGTTCTTCGCTTTCTGCACCTTCATCGAAGAAACCATATACATGGCCTTCGTGATCTTCATGGTGTCACGGATGCTCTTTATTCGGTTTTGGATTTCTCTTGTCTGTGCCATTCAAAAAACTCTCCGCAGGCCTTTACGATGCTCTCCCGAAGATCCGCAGGCATCTTTCCGCCCGTTTCCAAAAGATTCAAAAGATCCGCATGATACTGGTCCATATACCCGAGAAGGGCTTCCCTGCAGGTACGTACCTCCGACACGGGAACCTGCGTAAACAGGTGCTCGCCGGATGCAACCAGAAGCACAATCTGCTGCGGGATGCTGTACGGATGCGTGAGGGGCTGTTTTAACAGCTCCATCAAAGCCTGGCCGTGTGCCAGCTGCTTCTTCGTCTGCTCGTCGAGGTCGGAAGAAAACTGTGTGAACACTTCCATCTCACGGTACTGCGCGAGATCGATTCGGATCGTGCCCGCTGCGGCCTTCATCGCTTTCGTCTGCGCAGCGCCGCCGACACGGGAAACCGAAAGACCGACGTTAACAGCCGGCCGCTGTCCCGCATGGAACAGCTCGCTCTCGAGGAAAATCTGACCGTCGGTAATCGAGATTACGTTGGTCGGTATATAAGCGGACACATCGCCCGCCTGGGTTTCGATGATCGGGAGCGCGGTGATGGATCCGCCGCCGAGTTCGTCCGAAAGTCTGGCAGAACGCTCCAGAAGTCTTGAATGCAGGTAGAACACGTCGCCCGGATACGCTTCACGCCCCGGAGAACGCTCCAGAAGGAGGGAGATGGCACGGTATGCCACCGCATGCTTTGAAAGGTCGTCATAGATGATCAGGACGTCCTTCCCCTTATACATGAAGTACTCCGCAAGGGCGGTGCCGGAATACGGCGCAACATACTGTAAAGGCGCCGGGTCCGAAGCCGTAGCGGCAATGACGCAGGTGTAGTCAAGGGCGTCATTCTTCCGAAGGACATTCGTTAACTGGGCAATGGTACTTGCCTTCTGTCCGATGGCGACATAGATGCAGATAACATCCTTGCCCTTCTGGTTTACGATCGTGTCAACCGCGATCGATGTCTTACCGGTCTGGCGGTCGCCGATGATCAGCTCACGCTGTCCGCGGCCTATGGGGAACATCGAATCGATGGCAAGAATGCCGGTTTCCATCGGTTTGTTAACGGATTTACGGTCGCGGATGGTCGGGGCGGGACGCTCCATCGGAAGGAAGTCCTCCGACGCAATCTCCTCCTCACCGTCTAACGGGTTTCCGAGGGCGTCAACGACTCTTCCGAGATAGCCGTCACCCACCGAGATACCTGCCATCTTGCCGGTTCTTACAACATGACTTCCCGCACGGATGCCGGTGTCGCGTCCGAACAGAACCGCGCACACTTCGTCCCTGCGGATATCAAGAATCATGCCCTTTACGCCGTTGTCGAACACAACGATCTCGCCGTAACGGACATGTTCGATTCCTTCAATGTTGGCAATGCCGTCGCCGACCCACCTGACGGTACCGACCTCACGCGAAGAGGCCTCCAGCTGGAACTCTTCGATGTTGGCACGGATGCCCGAGAGCACGTCCTTCTGCTTACGAAGCTCCCGCGCGGTATCGCCGAGCCTCTGGGACAGTTTTTCCTTAAACTGCTCGATTCTGCCCCGCTCACTCCAGTCGTATTCCTTCGTGCCGATGCGGAGTATGAAACCGCTCTTTAAGGATTCGTCGATGACAACGTCAACCGTAACCGGTTCCTTGCACTGCCTTTCGGCAAATGCCGTAAACCCCTTCAGCTGTTCGCCGGTAGGCGGAGTGACACAAATCAGTTCAGCCGTCATGATTTCTCCCCCACTTCCGCGAGAAACTGGTTATATAACGCGTTGTCGATGTCGGAGCCGTAGCTTTCGCCCACGTTCTTCTCGGTCGCAAGGGCGATCATGTCCGCAATCTCCTGCTCCGCATCGGAAAGGATGCGCGCCTTGCTGCGGGCAATGTCCTCACTTGCCTCCGCTTCGATTCTTCTGGCAGTTGCCTTGGCGTTGTTTACAATCTTCTTGTACTCTTCATCCGCCTGCTTACGTGCCTTCGAGAGGATCTGCTTACGCTCCTCCTCCGCGTCGGCAAGAGACTTCTCGTAACGTGCCTTCATCGCTTCGGCATCGGCTGTTTTGGCCTTCATGAGCGCAGTTTCCCGATCGGCTTCCGCCTGCCTTGCCTCGAGGATCTTCCGTACGGGTTTAAACAGAAAATACCACATGGCGCCGGCAAGAATCAGCAGATTCAATACGGTTAAGAGTAAATTCCAGTCAAGTTTCAGCATGACTACTCACCTTTCGGTTATTTCAGCATAATGATGATCAGGAAAGCGATAACGAAGCCGTAGATGGCGGTCGCTTCAGCAAGCGCGCAGCCGAGGATCAGGGCCTTGTTGATCTTGCCGTCCGCTTCGGGCTGTCTCGCGATGGCTTCGGTAGCCTTACCGGTTGCAATACCGATACCGATTCCGGCGCCCAGCGCGGAAAGTACGGCGATACCTGCTCCGATGGCAATCAGGGTTGTGTTCATGTTGCATTCCTCCTAGTTTCACTGATTTCAGTTCAAAAGTTTTACAGAATTAACGGTCACATTTGCCGGAGAAGCTATTCAATCTCTTCCCGGATGTAAAGGCTCGTCAGAAAGACGAATACATATGCCTGCAAGAGCCCGTCAAACAGGTCGAAATACAGGCAGAAGACAACCGGAAGCAATATGTTATGCGTCACGGTTTTAATGAGTTCCATGATGACGAAGGCGCCGAGCACGTTACCGAACAGACGCATACAAAGCGATAGCGGTCTCGTGAAAACCTCCAAAATGTTGATCGGCGTAACGACGGCAATGGGTTCGGTGAACTTCTTAAGCCACTTCCGCATGCCGAGATAATAGATGCCGGCGGCCTCCACCAGGATAATGCTCATCAGAGCGAGCGCCACGGTGACGTTAAGGTCCTTGGTCGGCGATTTGAAGCCGAAGATGCCGCAGATGTTCGCGAGCCCGACATACAGTAAAACCGTCGTCAGGTAGGGCACGAACGCGCGCCCCTTCTCCCCGACCATTCCCTCAACAAGTCCTGTAAGCTTCGTCACGATCCATTCGGCGAACGCCTGCCGTTTACTGATGTTATGAAGCTTCATATTCCTTGTCAGAAGGAACGCCCCGAGAATCATCACGGCCATCAGAATCCACGTCACGACCACCGATTCGGAAACCGGAATTCCGCCGAACAGGGGAATCGTAAACACGGTTTTGACCTGCAGTTCTTCGTTGATGATTTCAGACAATTGTCCCAAGCTTCCGTCCCCCTTTCATCGAAAAATGTAACGGAAAATCGAACAAAAAACGGCGCGGAGTCACCTCCGCGCCCCTTACCCTTCAGTATATCACGAAAGGGTCAATATTTCAATCCTTGAAGTAAGCCACACCGCTCTCAAATACGAGCTGGTTCTGCTCGCCGGTAATGTTCTTCGCAACACCGGTTCCGCGACGCTCACTGTGCGCCATCTTACCGAGTACGCGGCCGTCCGGAGACGTGATTCCTTCGATTGCCCAGTAGGAACCGTTCGGGTTGAACTGCTCGACCATCGTCGGGTTGCCGTTCTCGTCAACGTACTGCGTAGCGATCTGGCCGTTTGCAAGAAGCTTACTGAGCCACTCGTCGTTCGCTACAAAGCGGCCTTCGCCGTGGGAAGCGGGAATGCTGTATACGCCGCCGAGCTCTGCCTTACGAAGCCAGGGGCTTAAGTTACTTACAACCTTCGTGTAAACGCTCTTACTGATATGACGTCCGATGTTGTTCATCGCAAGCGTCGGGCTTTCCGCGGTCTGCGGAACAATTTCGCCGTACGGCACAAGACCGAGCTTAATGAGTGCCTGGAAGCCGTTACAGATACCGAGTGCCAGACCGTCACGCTCCTTAAGGAGACGGTTAACGGCGTCGCTGATCTTCGGGTTTCGGAAGGCGGTAGCGATGAATTTGCCGGAGCCGTCGGGCTCGTCACCTGCGGAGAAGCCGCCGGGGAACATCAGAATCTGTGCGTCATCGATTGCCTTAACGAAATCCTCAACCGAATCGGCAATGTTCTGCGCAGTCATGTTACGGAACACAACGGTCTCAACCTCTGCGCCGGCGCGCTCGAAAGCAAGCTTTGTGTCATACTCGCAGTTCGTGCCCGGGAATACCGGAATGAATACCTTCGGCTTCGCAATCCGGTTCTTCGCAATCAGAATGTTCTTCGCCCGGTAAACCGGAGCGGGAACCTTCGTGCCTTCAATCTGCGCAGCTACCGGAGATTTGGTCGGGAATACCTTCTCAAGCGTTCCGTTGTAGGCGTTAAGGGCGTCCGCAAGAGAGATTTCCATGTACTCCTCTTCGCAGTCGCCTCCGTTACAGCAACCGGGCTTCAGTTTCCAGCGGAATGTGCCGTTATCGGTGACTTTTCCGACCTTACGGTAAGCGATGCCGGCCTCGTCAAGCATCGAAAGCTTCTCCTCGTCGATTTCCGCGAGGATGCTGCCGTATGCCGGGGCAAATGCGTCTTCCTTCGAAACCTTGCCGCACAGGCGGATGCCGAAGCCGTTACCGAATGCCATCTTGCTCATCGCTTCGGCGATACCGTACTTACCGAGAGCGTACATCGAACGGAACGCGCCATTTAAGGACAGCTCGTGAATCTTATCGTACATTGCCATCGCCTGCTCATAGTCGGGCAGATCGTAGGCATCTCTTGCCATATCGAATACAACGACCTTGCTGCCGGCCTTCTTGAACTCATCGGTCACGATGTCGGAAAGCTTCGCTACATCTACGGCAAATGACACAAGTGTCGGCGGTACGTCGATATCGTTGAAGGAACCGGACATGGAGTCCTTTCCGCCGATGGACGGAAGACCTAATTTCACCTGTGCGTCATATGCGCCGAGCAATGCGGAAAGCGGCTCGCCCCAGCGCTTCGGATCACTGCCGAGACGGCGGAAGTATTCCTGGAACGTGAAGCGGATCTTCTTATAGTCACCGCCGGAAGCAACAATCTTCGCAACGGAACTGATCACTGCGTAAGCGGAACCGTGGAACGGGCTCCAGGAGGACAGGTACGGATCGAAGCCGTAGCTCATCATCGTTACGGTGTCGCATGCTCCGTCAAGCACCGGAAGCTTCGCGATCATCGTCTGCGTCGGGGTGCTCTCGTAAACACCGCCGTAAGGCATCGTCACGGTGCAGGCGCCGATGGAAGAGTCGAACATCTCCACAAGACCTTTCTTCGAACATACGTTAAGGTCGGAAAGCATGCTAAGCCATGCTGCCTTTCTGCCCTCGGCGTCATTGCCCGAGGCATCGCCGAAGCCGCCCTTCTTATCCACGCTGTGCGCACGGTAGGTATTGTCCTTTTTGAAGAAGGAATCCTTCTTCGAAGGAGACTGTACTACAGCTGTAGTCTCCTGATGTGCGCCGTTTGTATCGAGGAATGCCCGGCTGATGTTTACAATCTCCTTACCGCGCCAGGTAAGCACGAGACGGGGCTCCTTCGTAACCTCCGCAACGATAACCGCCTCGAGGTTTTCCTCCTCGGCGTACTTGAGCATCTGAGCGGCATCCTTCTTATCGACAACGATTGCCATACGCTCCTGGGACTCGGAAATCGCAAGCTCGGTTCCGTCGAGTCCGGCGTACTTCTTCGGTACCTTGTCAAGGTCTACACGAAGACCTGCTGCCAGCTCACCGATGGCAACCGAAACACCGCCCGCGCCGAAATCGTTACACTTCTTAATCAGTTTGCTGACCTCACCGCGGCGGAACAGCCTCTGCAGCTTACGCTCGGTGGGCGCGTTACCCTTCTGCACTTCCGCGCCGCAGGTGTTGATGGACTCGGTCGTATGCTTCTTCGAAGAACCTGTTGCGCCGCCGCAGCCGTCACGTCCGGTCCGGCCGCCCATCAGAATGATAACGTCACCGGGATCGGAATTCTCACGTTTCACATTTGCCCTCGGAGCAGCACCCATAACGGCACCGATCTCCATACGCTTCGCAACGTAATTCGGATGATAGATTTCGTCTACGAGACCGGTTGCAAGACCGATCTGGTTACCATAGGAGCTGTAACCCTTGGCTGCGCCGGTCGTAAGCTTTCTCTGGGGAAGCTTGCCGGCGAGGGTATCCTTCAGGGAAGCCGTCGGATCGGCGGCACCCGTAACACGCATTGCCTGATATACATAGCCGCGGCCCGAAAGCGGATCGCGGATTGCGCCGCCGAGACATGTGGCAGCACCGCCGAAAGGCTCGATTTCGGTCGGATGGTTGTGGGTCTCGTTTTTGAAGAACACAAGCCACTCCTCGGTCACCGGGCCGTCCTCCTTTTCGATAGTTACCGGAACCACGATGGAGCACGCGTTGATTTCGTCGGACACTTCCATATCTTCAAGCTTGCCTTCGGCACGGAGTTTCTTCATTGCAAGAAGCGCCACGTCCATAAGGCAGATGAATTTGTCGTTGCGGTCTTTATAAAGAACGGTGCGCTCCGCCTTGTAATCCTCGAAGGCCTTCCGAATCGGCGCGGTGTAGTCGCCCTCTTCGAACTTCACGTCGGTGAGCTCGGTCTGGAAGGTGGTGTGACGGCAGTGGTCGGACCAGTAGGTATCAAGCACACGGATTTCGGTCATCGACGGGTCACGCTTCTCTTCGCCCTTGAAGTAGTCGCGGATAAAGAGGAAATCGTTAAATGTCATCGCAAGATTCAGCGAATCATAGAGACTCTTAAGCTCCGCCTCGCTCATCGCGGTGAAGCCGTCGAAAATCTTAACGTCTTCGGGAACGGCGAACTCGGTAACGAGCGTCTCCGGCTTCGTCTCGTCGGTTCTTCTCGAATCCACCGGGTTGATGCAGTAGCTGACTACGCCCTCGAACTCCTCGTCGGTGATGTTTCCCTTAAGAATATATGTAGTAGCCGAGCGGATGATCGGCTCCTCCGTCTCCTTGAGAAGCTTTACGCACTGCTCCGCGGAGTCGGCTCTCTGGTCGAACTGGCCCGGCAGATACTCAACCGAGAACACGCGGTCGCCTTCCGCAAGCGGAAGCTTCTCCTCATATACATCGTCAATCGGCGGCTCACTGAATACGGTCACCAACGCCTTCCGATAGGTTTCCTCACTGATACCTTCCGCATCGTAGCGGACAAACACGCGGACTTCACTAAGTCCGGTCAGTCCGAGATAGTCCCGGAGCTCACTCTTCAGTTCCTTTGCGCGAACGGCGAAAGGAGTTTTCTTCTCTACATAAATTCTTCGTACCTGACTCATTCCGGAGCCTCCTTATATTTCAGTTGCATTCAGTATACCATTGTCGGACTTATAAATGAAATTAATAAAAGTCATTCCATTTATAAGATTTGCTTATGTAAAGTACTTGCTTTTTCAGACCGGGTGCGATACAATAGGCGCGTAGGCCGCGGCAGGAAAATGCCCGGCAAAGGAGGTCTCGTATGCTGTTTGAATTACTCGGCGTCAATCCCCACGGATATAACCGTTATGCCGTACTGTTAGCCATCGGATCCGTCGGATTTGCGCTCACCGCGCTTCTGCTTCGCTTTCTTAAAGGATACCTTCCTGCGGACGGCGGAAGGGCATTTGCCGTGAATGGTGAGAAATCAAAAGGAAAGCCCCGGGGTGCCGGTGTCATCTTCATTCTCGTCTTCGCGCTTCTCTCTGCGCTTTTCCTTCCGGTTAAGACGGAAGACCTCTTATATCTCGGCGCTATTGTCCTCGGCATGATCAGCGGCTTCATGGATGACGCCAGTGAAAAGCCCTGGAATGAATATAAAAAAGGATTATTGGATTTTCTGATTGCCGCCGGCGTTACGGCCACATACATCTGGAGTAACGGTCCGGTCATCCGGCTGCTTCTGTTCCGCGACGGGGAATCTCCTCTTACGTTGGAACTTCCGGTATGGCTCTTTGCCATTCTCTCGGTTGTCCTGATCTGGGCCGCCATCAATGTCGTAAACTGTACGGACGGCGTGGACGCTTTGAGCGGAACGCTCTGTGTCATCGCGACGGCATCATTCCTATTCGCGCTTCCGTTCCTTCGGCCGGCTATCACGACGGAGCGTCCCGTCGGGCTGTGTGTTATCCTGATCAGCTGCCTTCTCGCGTACCTCTGGTTTAACTGCCCGCCGAGCGTTTTGATGATGGGCGACGCCGGTTCCCGCGCGCTCGGGCTGTTCCTTGCGATTCTTTCCCTTCGGACCGACCCGCTTCTGTTCATTCCGTTCTGCCTCATCTTCATTCTCGACGGCGGACTCGGACTGATCAAGGTTGCATTAAAGCGCTTCCTGAAGATTTCCATTATGAAAAATATCCGTACGCCCCTGCATGACCACGCCCGCAAGAAAGCCGGCTGGTCGGATACGCAGACCGTATACCGTTTCATGCTTATACAGGTTATGATTACGGGCCTGTTCTTCTTGGCTGCCTTCTGGGTAAGATAACCAACGGAAGAACCCGCTTAACGAAGTGAACCGTTCACACCGAAAGGAGCCGTTCATGGATATTAACTACGAATTATACAAAGTCTTCTACCATGTCGCGAAGAGCCTGAGTTTCTCCGAGGCCGCGGCAGGTCTTTATATCTCGCAGTCCGCGGTCAGCCAGTCCGTCAAGCTTCTCGAAAAGCGGCTCGGCCAGACCCTCTTTGTGAGAAATACGAAACGCGTTTCCTTAACGCCCGAAGGCGAGATGCTTCTTAAGCACATCGAGCCCGCCATTCAGCTGATCACAAGGGGTGAAAACCAACTCTCCAGGGAAGCCTCCGAGGGCGGCATGCAGCTTCGTATCGCGGCAAGCGACACCATATGCCGTTACGTGCTTGTGCCCTTCTTCCGAAATCTCCACGAGCAGTTTCCGGATGTGCACATCAACATATTAAACGGCACAAGCCCGCATTGCGCACAGATGCTTGAGTCCGGCCAGGTGGATCTAATTGTCGCGAACTCACCGAACGAGTCGCTGACCGGCAACATGCAGATACGGCCGATAAGAGATTTTTCGGACGTCTTCGTCGGGAGCCCGTCGTATTTTCCTGATTGCTTCGCTACGGCAGCCGGCAAGCCCCGCACTCTTACGATGAAGGAGCTTCTCACCTATCCGCTTCTGATGCTCTCAAAGCGCTCCGCAACGAGTTCCTTTCTGCACGAGCAGTTTTTAAAGCATTCCCTTGAACTGGTTCCTTCGATTGAGTTAAGCAGTAACGACCTGCTTTTAGACCTTGCGAGAATCGGTCTCGGAATCGCCTGCGTCCCGGATTTCTGCATCCCGCAGACCGAGACGACATTGCAGCAGCTTAACATCAAAGAATCGCTTCCGAAACGTAAGCTCGTCATCGCCTACGACGAGAAGTGGCCCCTGTCCCTTCCGGCTCGGGCGCTGATTAACGCGCTGACCGAAACGGCGGAGGCATAACTCATAATGCACCGAATAATACCGGCGCCTCCAAAAAGAATACAAAGATGCAATACAAAAAAGTTGCCCTTCGACGGAAATCCGTTTGAAGGGCAGCTTTTCAGTTTCATTCAATTCTGTTTCAATTACGGTGTAATCGTGTAACTTCCGAGCGTGACGGCCTCCCAGGCCTCGGTCTTGGCAAAATCGTAAGATCCGCTGATGGACTGATACAAAGCGGCAACGCCTTTGTTCCGCTCGTCCTCAATGGCTGCTTCCACAGCCTCTTCGTATCCGGAGAATTCCTCGTTATCCACAAGAATGATGACATAGTAACTGGACTCACGTTCAAAGAGCGTGCACTCGCCCTTCTTAAGCTTCAGGGCTGCGTTGTTGTAATCGGGGTCCTCGTTGATCTGCTGCTTCGTGAAGCTGCTTGTACCGCCGTACATGAATTCGTTGTAGAGCGTGCAAATCTGCTCGAGTGTTTCGCCGTTCCTGGTACGCTCCAAAGCATCCTCAATGGCGGCTTTCCGCTTGGCTGCTTCTTCGGGAGAAAGCTCAATCTGCTTGAAACTGTTCTCCTCACGGTCAAACTTGGAAACATACATGTAATTGGTTTTGTAAACCCGGTAGTCTTCCTTGTCGATAGAGGCGCGAATCGCGGCCTCGTCAACCTTGTAATCCGCGGTCATCTTTTCGATGTACTGCTCCGCAAGGAAAATTCTTTCGTAATTCTCACGGATGCAGGCCTCGGTCATGCCGCAGCGTGCTCTCTGCTCCGCCGTAAACCCTGCAAGGAACTGTTCGGTCGCGGTATTCAAAGAAACACGTCGGGACTCTTCAATCGTCATGCCCGCGTTCTTCGCTTCCTGCGCAAAGACAAATGCGTACGCAGCCGCCGCATAAGCCTGTTCCTTGTAACCGTCCTTCACGGTTGTTCCGTTCGAGTCCGTAACCGACCAGAAGTCGTAATCGGCTCCGTACATCGTACTGTAATAGTCGTTCTGCTTTGCCTTGAACTCGAGAGCGGCCTTCTCATTGTACGCAAGGTAATATACCATGTCGTACGCCGTGATGTTGTACACCGAACCGTCGCCTGCGGTCATCACAAGCAGCGTCGTCTTCTTGTTCTGCTCCGCTTTCTTCTCGGCGAGTTCGAGGTACTGCTCGTCACTCATCTTTTTCTTTTTACAGCCGACCGCGGCGCATGCCAGAACAAGCACCAGCAAAACGGCTGTAATCTGCTTTACTCTTCTCACTTTAAAACTCCGTTTCCGTTACTCAGCCGAACGGAAGTACCGCCACAACGATACCCGCCACGATAACGGCCGCGCAACATAGTTTATACTTTATCTGCTTCTCATTAAAGAAAATCTTACCGCCGACAATCGTCACGACGCATCCGGCCTGCTTTAAAAGCGTCATGACCGTCACCTGGCACTCCGGATAGCTGCAGGCGATGAAAAGCGCCCGGTCCGCTACGAGAAATGCCACACTTAAAAGCCACACATACTTATTCGTAAGCATTCCCTTCACCCGGATCTTCGTACCGGTGAGGATGATATAGATCAGATAAAACAGAACCAGGAACAGCATGTAGAAGAACTGCAGCTGCGTCTCGGTCATGTCCTGCATCAGCACCTTGTCCATCGTGCCGCTGATGCCGTTGAAAAGGCTCGATAGAAACGCGAGAATGACAACCAGCGTCGGATTTTTGGTAATGCGGTTCCAAAAGCGCTGCTCGCGAGTTTCCGTTTCGGATGCCTCACCGTCTGTAGCGGTTGCTGAAGCCCGGTCCGGAGCCGTCACATCGGTCTCCGCTGCGGAAGACTCCGGCCCGTCAGGTTCTGTGGCCGACGGATTACTCGCTTTCTGCTCTTCCGCTGCCTTCTCGCGGTTTTTGAGTCCCCTTAATGCGTACAGCCCGACGCATACAAGCACGAACCCGATGATCCGCGGAAGCGGCATGCTCTCGTGAAGAAATAGAATTCCTAAAAGCGTCGAGAAGATGACACGCGACAGGTCAAGGACACCGTACAGACTGACCGGCATCGTCGATAAGGCATGAAAGCTGCAGAGCCACGCAAGGAAGATCACGAAGGATTTGATTGCGATCAGCCCGTATTGCGGAAGCGACAGGCCGCCCGCCTTCGGCGCGGTCGGAAGCAGTATCACGAAAGAAAGGAGCGTATATAAAAAGAGCACCTCCATGACCGTGTTCCGGCCGAGCGCTTTCTTTTTCAGAATCTCGCGTACACCTTTCAGGATGCCGTACAGCAACACAAGGTAGATCCAAACCATAAAAGAATCTCCTGCAATCGTCTCTTCGTAATTACCGCCTCACCCCAACACTATCAAACAGTATACCACAAATCCGAACGAATTCAAGAAAAACCCAAAGCCTTCACATTTTTCTCACCTTTTACATGCGTTTCGTTATACTAAAAAAGTGCTTGACAAATCCGCCCCGGTTTCCTATAATTGCGACAAGCAAAAGGCTTTGACGGGACATAGTACGTTGGCACGAACCTACAGAGAGCAGCCGGTCGGTGAGAGGCGCAGGGAACAACCTTCGGAATACCTCCCCGATGCTGCGCACCGAAAGGCAACGAGTAGGCTGCGACGGGTGACGACCGTTATGTTGTCGGAGTATATGGCATTTTCCGCCCGTACTCATTAAGGCAGACGGCGTGAGCCCTCTGCGAATAAAGGTGGTAACACGAGAATCCCCCCTCGTCCTTTAAAAAGGACGGGGGTTTTTTGTTTCGCAGGATGCGCATAAACGCAAAATGCGACGGAAAGAAAGGAAGTTACCCATGAAAATCTATGACGAACTGAAAGCCCGCGGCCTCATTGCGCAGGTTACGGACGAAGAGACGGTGGCCAATCTCGTAAACGAAGGCAAGGCAACCTTCTACATCGGATTTGACCCCACGGCAGACAGCCTCCACGTAGGACACTTTATGGCCCTCTGCCTGATGAAGCGGCTGCAGATGGCAGGCAACAAGCCGATTGCCCTCTTAGGCGGCGGCACCGGCATGATCGGCGACCCTTCGGGCAAGACCGACATGCGCAAGATGCTCACCAAAGAGCAGATCAACCACAACATTGAATGCTTCAAGAAGCAAATGGCACGCTTTATCGACTTCTCTGACGGCAAAGCGCTGATCGTGAACAACGCCGACTGGCTGCTCGGCCTCAACTATGTTGAGCTCCTCCGCGATGTCGGACCGCACTTCTCGGTAAACCGCATGCTGACCGCCGAGTGCTACAAGCAGCGTATGGAGCGCGGCCTCACATTTCTCGAATTCAACTACATGATCATGCAGAGCTACGATTTCTACAAGCTCTTCCAGGATTACGGCTGCAACCTGCAGTTCGGCGGCGACGACCAGTGGAGCAACATGCTCGGCGGCACGGAGCTGATCCGCAGAAAGCTCGGCAAGGACGCTTCCGCAATGACCATCACGCTGCTTCTCAATTCCGAGGGCAAGAAGATGGGCAAGACCGAGAAGGGCGCCGTATGGTTGGATCCCGAGAAGACCTCTCCCTTCGAGTTCTTCCAGTACTGGAGAAACGTTGCGGACGCAGATGTTCTTAAGTGCATCCGCATGCTGACGTTCCTGCCTCTTGAGGAAATCGATAAGATGAGCACCTGGGAAGGCAGCCAGCTTAACGAAGCCAAGGAGATTCTCGCATTCGAGCTCACGAAGCTCGTACACGGCGAAGAGGAAGCACAGAAGGCCAAAGAGCAGGCCAAGTCCCTGTTCGGTGCCGGAAGCGCCGAGGATGCGCCCGAAGCGGTTCTTTCGGATGAGGATTTCACGGACGGCGTGATTGACATCGTTTCCATCCTTGTGAAGTCAGGACTTGCTCCCACCCGTTCCGAGGGACGCCGCAATGTCGAGCAGGGCGGTGTTTTGGTGGACGGCGAGAAAGTGTCCGATTTCCGGGCAACATTCACGAAAGAACAGTGTCAGGCCGGCATTCTCGTAAAGAGAGGCAAAAAGAACTTCAAGAAAGTGGTGCTGAAATAGAGAGATTTCCGGACAGCCTCAACCGGAATCATAACACAAAACAAACCGGGTTCGGCAATTACGCCGGACCCGGTTTTTCAATTATCGTCTCAGCTTTTTACATCACATAAAACAGTATTCCGAAGAACTGCAGCAGACATCCGAAGATCACGAAGATATGGAACACGCTGTGGAAGTAACGAACCTTCTCTCCGAGCGCGTATAGAATTGCTCCCGAGGTGAAGGACAGCCCGCCGAGCAGGATCCACAGAAAGCCATTCCAGGTCATCACTTCAATGACCGGCTTGACGGCGAAGATAATGGCCCATCCCATCGTGACATAAAGGATAAAGGTGAATATATTATAGCGGTCAACATCAATTGCCTTAAGCGTAGCCGCGAAGAAGCAGCAGCCCCATTCGATGCCGAATATCGTCCATGCAAGCACCGGATACGTGGGACGAAGCGCCACAAGAACAATCGGCGTGTAGGTTCCCGCGATCAGGAAGTAGATGTCACAGTGGTCGATGACACGCATGACCTGCTTTCCCATATTTCTGTGAAGACCGTGATATACGGAGGACACCGTGAACATAATGATCATCGCGCCGCCGTAGATTGCCGCGGTAACAACGGCCCACGGATTGTGATGGCTTGCGCCCATGACGATGCACAGGACCGTTATGGCAATCGCAATTGCCGCTCCGACAATGTGCGTCACCATATTGAAGATTTCTTCCCCCTTCGTGTAATCCGGCAACTCTCTATCTGCAAGAGGAGTTCTTTTCATATTCCTTCGCCTCGATTCAAACAAAATAACTATGAGATGTAGTTTTCATTACTACATCTCATAGTTTATCACAGGAACACTTCTATTTCAACTCTTTTCACGAAATTATCACAGCGTTCTTTCGGCAAATGCCACACCGAGTTACATCTTCACGGTCACGCACGTTGAATGTCACTTCGTGTACGTTGTCTTCACGGTAACGCCCGACCTATATCACTTCGTGTACGTTGTCTTCACGGTAACGCCCGACAGGCGCCCGATCTTCCCGGAAAGCGCCGAGATGGCGTCCTGCGGAGCATCCATCGCAATGCTGATGATGTTCACGTGCTTTGCGTGGTACGGAATTCCCATCCGCCCGATAATGTACTGTCCGTACACATGAAGGAGCTCGTTCAGCTGCCGCACCGAATCGGATGCGTGTCCGTCCGTCTCCTCCACCAGGATACTCATCAAAGCCACTCTCGTTTCCATACTCTCCTCCGGATAACCCCTGCGTCTGCCGGTCACTCGTTTCGCCGAAACGAAACAGGTTACATTTCATAAAACGGGGGACTGCAGAACAGTCCCCCGGCAATTACTAGCTTATGCTTGCCGCCGTAATGGTAGCAAGATCGTCCGCCACAAGCGTGGACAGGACACTCTTGTCCGGGTCCTTCAGCTTCACGACACGCGTCGCGTGATTCGTGATGGCTTTCTCCAGGTAGTTCCGCGCTTCACGTGCGTTGGCGAAATCCTCCGCCTTGCTCGCGACACGGTCCTCAAAATACTTCACCGCAATCTCACGTGCCTCGGGGCTAAGCGTGTAATCCTTACCCTTGCACATACCCTCGAGAATCTGAATCAGCTCCTCGGGCGTATAATCGTTGAAGCGGATGTATTTATTGAAACGGGACTTCAGTCCGGGGTTGCTTTCGATGAACTTCTCCATCGGCTCGGTGTAACCCGCAACGATGACGATCAGCCGGTCACGGTTATCTTCCATTGCCTTCAGAAGCGTCTCTACCGCTTCCTGTCCGAAGTCGTTCTCGCCCTTACCGACGTTCAGCGTATAGGCCTCATCGATGAACAGCACACCGTCAATTGACTTATCAATGACTTCCTGCGTCTTGATGGCCGTCTGGCCGACATAGCCGCACACGAGTCCGCCGCGGTCCACCTCAACAAGCTGGCCGCCCGACAGTACGCCGAGTCCGCGGTAGATCTTACTGAGCATTCTCGCAACCGTCGTTTTGCCGGTACCGGGATTTCCGAAGAAAACCATATGCTTGCTGATGTCCGCAGACTTCATTCCCATCGCTTCACGCATCTTCTGTACGCGAATCAGGTCAACAAGCGAAGAAACGTCCGCTTTGACGCTGTCAAGACCGACCAGGGCATTGAGCTCTTCAAGAACCTTCTCGACATCCTCCGCGCTCGTTACATCTGCGCCGGTATCCTTCGGGAGAATCTGCTTTGCGCGAACCATCTTGAACTGGTTCGTATAGAAGACGCCGTACTCCTTCAAGAAGGTCTCAAGCATCTGCGTATACTGGCTCATGCGGGACACCTGCTTCTCGTCCGCTTTTTCCTGCGAAGCGAGAATCATCTGTCCGAACGCCTTATAGGTATCCACAAGAATCTGCGCGTTCTGCCCCATGTAAGGATCCTTCGGAATCTTCTTGCCGGCGTCCGCAAGAATGAAATACTTCAGAGCCTTCGGTCTTGTCGAGCCGAACGAACTCGTCGGGGAGTTCAGCTGGGCACGAAGGGTCCGCATCTCATTGATTGTGAACATCAGATCAAGATTCTCCCGAATCATGTTCTGCTCTTCCGCGGTGATAACGCCGTCCGCATCCTCAAGGTAGATGGCAAATTCCGCCAGTTCCTTATGAAGGAGCGTCTTTAAAGGCGTACCGAGGCAGAGCACGGCACCTACATTGTATCGGCAAATCGTATTGCAGATCTCATCGCAGATGGCGATCAGTTCCTTTACGCTTTTCTCACTGCTAGCCAAATCGGTCTTCCTCCGGACTTGTTATTAAAGCACTCTTACCTTCAGAACTCCCTCAACCGCCTGAATCTTGGTGATGGATGAAGCATCGATCTTTCCGCATACATCAAGCACGCTGTAAGCGAAATCGCCTCTGCTCTTGTTGTACATGTTCTCGATGTTCTGACCGGCAACCGCGCTCGTAAACTGGCTGAGTACATTCGGAATGTTCTTGTGAAGAATGCAGATACGGCTCTCCACACGGCATACGCCGGCATCCAGTGTCGGGAAGTTTACGGAATTGATAATGTTACCGTTCTCAACGAACTCACGAAGCTCCTTAACGGCCATCTTCGCGCAGTTATCTTCGGACTCCTCGGTGGAAGCGCCGAGATGCGGGATTGCGATAACACCCTTCATGCCTGCGGTGCGGGCATTCGGGAAATCGGTAATGTAATGAGCCACCTTGCCGCTTGCAAGAGCCTCTTCCATTGCATCGTCATCAACCAGAAGGTCACGGGCGAAGTTCAGGATGTTAACGCCGTCCTTCATCATCGCGATCGTGTCCTTGTTGATCATCTTCTTGGTATCGTCAAGAAGCGGAACATGAACGGTAATGTAATCACACTGCTGGAAAATCTCCTCGCGGGAATTCACATGAATGACATTGCGGGACAGCTTCCATGCGTTCTCTACGGAGATGTAAGGATCACAGCCGTATACGGTCATGCCGAGTGCGCTTGCAGCATTGGCAACCAGAACGCCGATGGCGCCGAGACCGATAACACCGAGCTTCTTGCCCTGGATTTCCTTACCGGCGAACTTGCCTTTGCCTTTCTCAACGAGCTTCGCTACGTTCTCATCATCCTTGATGGTCTGTACGAAGTCAATACCGCCGAGAATGTCACGGCTTGTAAGAAGGAGACCTGCGATTACAAGTTCCTTAACGCCGTTTGCGTTGGCGCCGGGGGTGTTAAATACGACAACACCTTTCTCTGCCAGCTTGTCAAGCGGAATGTTGTTAACGCCTGCGCCTGCTCTTGCTACCGCAAGAAGCTTATCATTGAATTCAAGGTCGTGCATCGCTGCGCTTCTTACAAGGGCAAGCTCCGCATCGTCAAGATTATCGACCTTCTCATACTTATCATCAAAAACATCAAGTCCGACCTGCGCAATCGGATTCAAGCATGCATATTTCATTTTTATACCTCCCATTCACGAAAGAACTTATGCGTTCTCTTCCTCAAACTTCTTCATGAAAGCAACCAGCTTCTCTACACCCTCGATCGGCATAGCGTTGTAGATGCTTGCGCGCATGCCGCCGACACTTCTGTGTCCTTTGAGGTTTACGAAACCGGCTTCGGTTGCTTCCTTGATGAACTTCGCGTCGAGGTCGGCGTCACCGGTCACGAACGGAACGTTCATAAGGGAACGGGAGTTCTTCTCAACAGTGCCCTTGAAAAGCTTGCTCTGGTCAAGGAAATCATAAAGAATCGCAGCCTTCTTCTCGTTGCGCTCCTTCATAACCTCAAGACCGCCCTGCTTCTTGAGCCACTTGAATACCTTGCCGCAGATATAGATTCCGTAGCAGGGAGGGGTATTGTAAAGGGAGTCGTTGTCAGCGTGCGTCTTGTACTGAAGCATCGTAGGAGTGCCCGGCAGAACGTCCTCGGTAATCAGGTCCTCACGGATGATCGCGATTACCACGCCGGCAGGTCCGATGTTCTTCTGCGCGCCGCCGTAGATTACGGCATACTTGGTAACATCCATGGGCTCGCTTAAGAAGCAGGAGGATACGTCTGCAACGAGATCCTTGCCCTTGGTGTTCGGAAGCGTCTTGAACTTCGTTCCGTAGATGGTGTTGTTCTCACAGATATACACATAGTCCGCATTCTCGTCGATCGGAAGATCGGAGCAATCCGGAATATAGGAAAATGTCTTGTCTTCACTGGATGCGATGCACTTTGCATCACCGAACTTCTGAGCTTCCTTGAAAGCTCTCTTGGCCCACTGGCCGGTTACGATGTAGTCCGCAACCCTGTTCTTCATAAGGTTCATCGGAATCATCGCGAACTGCAGATGCGCGCCGCCCTGCAGGAACAGAACCTTGTAGTTATCCGGGATATTGAGAAGATCACGGAGATCCTGCTCTGCATCCTTGATAATCTTGTCAAAAACTTTGGAGCGGTGGCTCATCTCCATAACGGACTGGCCGCTCCCCTGGTAGTCGAGCATCTCTGCTGCGGCTTCCTTCAAAACTTCTTCCGGCAATACGGCCGGACCGGCGGAAAAGTTATACACTCTTGCCATGGTACTTCCTCCTTTAGAATATATCGGTTTACTGCCATCCGGGCAGCTCGGGGTGTACGGTTTTCGTGATATCGGGAGACACTATCTGCCGGTATCGCCGTACAAAAATCATTCTATTCCTTCTGCCGTCAAAAGTCAATCAGAAAAGACACCCTGACGACAGTTGAAATCATCTTTTCTGGCCGCCCTGCCGCACATACAGAATATGCGGGTATTCGGTCACGGTTCCGTTCTTCATTACGTAGCTCTTCGCCACGATGGTGCCGTCTCTCTGGTAGTCGAGGATCAGTACGGTTCCTTCGGTCGCCGTCAGATTTTCCGTCGTAAATACGACATGTCCGTTTGCAAAATCCGTCACTTCTCTGGAAATGCCGTAATCGATCAGCCAATCCGGATCCATGACCTTCGTGTCTAAACGGAGAAGGTACGTAGTCAGTGTTCCGTCCGGAAGAGTCTCATCGGCGCAGTCGTCATTGTCAATCCTAAGCTCCGGATAGTTAAGGGGATCTTTCAAATATGTCAGCTCATCGTCGCCCTCTTCCATGTACGCCCGCATCTGCCACGTTCCGACATAATCGGAGTAGCATGTGCCCTTTGTGTAGGAGTACGGATTCTCACGCGTAAATGTCAGATACATGGCGTATTCCTGACGCTCGTCCGCATCGTAACCGATCCAGTCCATACAGAGAACATCCTGGCCGTTCTCCTTCTCCGGCCAGAAGGAAACCGAAACGAATTCGCCTTCATAGCCGTAGTCGTTGCAGAGAAAGATCATATGGCCGTCCACAAGGCTGGTTCCCTGCTTCGCAATACTTTCCGCAAGCCCTTGCTCGAATTCGCCCCATACTTTGATCCCGTCCTCGTCCCAGCGGCGGTAGTCCGACAGCTCTTCATTCGTAAAGTAGGGGCACAGCGTGTAGTTGTAGATATCGTAATTCTCGCGCTCATCCCCCCAGGTGTCGATAATCCTGAGCGTTCCGTCATCGCAGATCCAGAGACGGTAATCAATAGGCTCTTCATCGCTTGCCATATACGCGTCTTCATAATAGTTTGCGAAGGATTTGCAGTACCAGATGCCGAGATAATCCTCATAATAGGTTCCCATCGGGAATACCGGCTCTCTCTTATAGACGCCTTCCGTCATAACGGGAAATGTGCCGTTGTCATCCACATACGCATACTCCGTGCTCAGTGAGCCGTCCGACATCAGATTGACGATGAACAACGCGCCGTAATGCGTCGCGTTGGTACAGGAATAGATGAAGTGGCCTTTCGACGCGTCGGTCGGGTTATCCAGGTAGGTTTCCATGCCGTATCCCATTTCACGGTAGAATTCGCGTTCCTTCTCCGAAAAATCCGTGCGGAGCACGAAATATTCCGTTTCGCCGACTTCCTTAAGCCGGTCAAATGTCAGAGTGAGGCAAAGCCCTTTCTCGTAAATCCGCATTCTCTCATCTCGTGATGGGTCATCCTTACACTCAACCGATGCCTCAAGGCCCACAAAGGAATGCGCATACCACATGCCGTAGCATTCCGCGGGGATATCGGTCTCCGTCGGGTTCTGTACCGGGATCCATGTCGGCTCCGGAGTCGGCTCGTTCGTGGGTTCCGCGGTCGGTTCCGCCGTCGGTTCGGCGGTCGGCTGTACGGCAGTCGGCGTCACATCATCGTCTGCTTCTCTCGATTTGCCCTTGCTCGTCTTCTTCTCTTCCTGACAGGCGCACATAAGCACGGCTGCAAGAAGGACAAGCAGGAGCAGGAATCGTACGGTACGTTTATTCTCGGTTGCATGTGTCTTCATCGGTCTTCTCCTATTCTTCTCTTCTTCCTACGGCGCCGGAGGTCCAGAGGCTGTCCTCCACGCCGAGTTCACAGACAATTACCGCCGGTCCGCCGAGAGCGAAAACGCTCCGGAATACCTTCTCCGCTTCGGCCTTGGTCCGAACGCGGTATCCGGGAATTCCCACCGCCTCCGAAATCCGGACATAATCCGGACCGCTCGGAAGCTCGGTTTCATAGAACCGGTCCTCGCAGAACATATGCTGCCACTGGTGCACAAGCCCCAGCGCATGATTGTCAAATACGATATCGATAACCGGCAGGCGGTAACGCGCCACCGTCGTCAGTTCGTTCATGTTCATCCGGAAGCATCCGTCGCCGGTCACGTTAATGATCTTCTCACCCGGATTTGCAAAGGCGGCACCGATTGCGGCAGGCAGTCCGTACCCCATCGTACCGAGTCCGCCGGAGGTCAGAAAACGATGCGGCTTGGTGACACGGTAATTGCGCGCCATCCACATTTGATGCTGGCCTACATCTGTAGAAAGAATGGCATTTCCGGCTGTGATCCGGTCAATCAGCATAGCAAGATACGTACCGCAGAGCGCATTGCCGGTTCCCGGCTCGAACAGGGAAAGGCCTTCCCTTCTGTCCTGCTCACGAAGCTCGCACATCCGCGCGTTCCACTCCCCGTGATTCTGCTTCGGCAAATGTGATGCATAATCCTTAATACACTCCTTCACGTCGCCGAGTACCCACGCGTCGACGGAAACGTTTTTATTCACTTCGGCTGCGTCCAGATCGATCTGGCAGATTTTCGCCTGCGAGCAGAATCCCGATGAGCCGCCGGTTACCCGCTCACTGAAACGGACGCCGAGCGCCAGTACGCAGTCACACTCCCTAAGCGCCGTATTGGCTGCCTTCGTGCCATGCTGCCCGACCATGCCGAGATAGCGGCATCCGCTGCCCGGATAGGCGCCTTTGCCCATCAGCGTCTCACAGACCGGAGCGTCCAGATATTCCGCAAGGGCTGCAATCTCCTCTTCGGCATCGGCAGCAACCGCTCCGCCGCCGGTAAGGATCACCGGCCGTTCCGCCTCACTGAGAAGCTTCCAGAGTTTCTCCGAATCGCCGCGGTCCAGATGATACCTTGCGTGATCCTCCTTGCGCGCTTCTTCGGCCGCAAGGCACTCAAGGTACTCTTCCTCCGACAGCTCGGCCGTTGTCACATCCTTCGCGATATCCACGAGAACCGGACCCTTCCGCCCGCTTCCCGCAATGGAGAAAGCCCGCCGCATCACGCCGGGCAGTTCCTTTATGTCTTTTACCAGATAATTATGCTTCGTAATGGGCAGCGTGATTCCGAAGATATCCACCTCCTGGAAGCTGTCCTTGCCGATGGAATTCACGGAAACGTTGCAGGTGATCGCCACAAGCGGAACGCTGTCCATCATCGCCGTTGCGATGCCGGTTACGAGATTGGTCGCGCCGGGACCGCTCGTTGCCATGCAGACGCCGGGCTTTCCGCTCACTCTCGCATAGCCGTCCGCCGCGTGGCAGGCGCCCTGCTCGTGCGCGGTCAGAACATGCCGGATGTCGTGGCGTTTGCACAGGGCATCATACAGCGCGAGGTTGGTCGCGCCGGGATACCCGAACACCGTCGTTACACCCTGCTCATGAAGACTTCGGATTACGATTTCCGCACCGGTCATAGCTGTTCTCCTGTTCCCGTTTTGCTGCTCCGACACAGCATTCTGCCGTTACATTTGCCGCCCGTAAAGGAGCCTTGCTCCCTATCTGAGCTTAATTCCGTTAATGTCGTTCCAGTCAACGACTTTGATGTTGTCTCCCCAAAGCTGTGTTGCCAGCTTCTGCATATATGCATAGGTGAAGGAGCTTCCTTTGCCGTACTGCCGGCAGCCGTGCTGCTTGGCAAGCTCCTCCGAATAATCCTGAAGCGCGTACACACGGAAGTTCTTTCCGTTGTTCACACCGGTTCCGATGGGGGTATTGCAGTACTCCCAATGGTTCACAAGAGGAATGATCGTGCCCTCACGGACTTCCTTCTTATCGCCCTCTTTATAGAACTCGAGATAAGCCATTCCTTCGAGGTTGCATTCCGACTGCTTGAAGATGGATATGAAGTTGCCGAGGGAGTAGTACACCACCATGCGGTGTCCGTCCTCACCCGTGAGCCATTCCATTTTCTGGCAGATGTGCGGATGCGCGCCTACTACGGCGTCTACGCCGCACTCGAGGAAAATCTTCGTGAAGCGTCTCTGCTTCTCATCGAGGGAATTCATCTCGTATTCGATTCCCCAGTGCGGGAATACGACGACGAAATCCGCCATGTCCTTCGCTCTCGCGATATCGTTCCGCACACGGGCCTCCTCCAAAACGTCAACGCTGTAAGGCGCCTCGTTGGTGGCAGAGCCCTTGTTGAGACCGTATGTATAGTTCAAAAGCGCGATCTTGATCCCGTACTTCTCGACAACCGTGATCTTCTTCTGATCCGCATCCGAATCATGAATTCCGAGAAGGGTAACATCCGGATAGTTATTCCTCCAGAACAGAACGGAATTCTGTACGGCCTTATAGCCGTGGTCGGAGGAATGGTTGGTTGCCATCGTGATGATGTTGAATCCGGCTTTCACCAGCTGGTGTCCGACCTCATCCGGCGTGTTAAAGGACGCGTAGCCGTGATAGGAGCCCCAGATGGTGCGGCTGCCGAAATATTTCTGTTCCCAGTCGTCGCCGACGTATCCCTCGTCGCCGCCGAGAGGCGTCTCCTGGTTTACTACCGCGAAATCCGCCATCCGTACGTACTGGGAAATGTAATCGTAATTGTGACTGAAGTCAAATGTCTTGTTCTCCCGATTATAACCGTCCTCAAGCATATACCAGTCGTAAAGGTTATCACCGACGGCGACCATACTCACGACGTTGGGCGTCGGAGAAGGGGTGGGCGTCGGGGACGGAGAAGGACTCGGTGACGGGGTGTCGGTACCCTTCGGCTTCTTTCCGCCGGGCGTCAGGCTTCCCGAGCCCGAGGGTGTTTCGCCGGAACCGCCGCCGTTACTGTCTCCGAAGAAGGATTTTATTACTAAAAAAAGGCATACCGCGATGAGAATTACCGCGACCCACGCCACGATGCGGCGGATCTTGCGGTTGCGCCGTTTCATGGCCAGATATGCCTTTTTCTTACGTTCGTATTCTTGACGGTCCAACTGAAAAACCTCCCTCACGGAAACCCCGAAATCATATTCCCTACCATAGCAAACTTTGCCGATTCGGTCAATAGTCCCCGTTTTTCAAAAAAAATTGAAAAAAGTACAAATATATTATACCATTTTCCGAAACAATATGCTACAATAAAAAAAGACACTTGCATCAAATCCAAACAGGAGGGTAGCAACTATGACTTTTGGAGAACTGTTGGAGATGGCAACCGACATTAATTGCTCGGATATTCATATTACTGTCGGCACCTCTCTTGCACTGAGAAGGTATGGGGAACTGCGTATTCTGGAGCCCGCTCCGAGCGCAAAGGAATCCAAAGAGATGATTTACTCGATTCTGGACGAGGACCAGAGAAGATTTGTCGACGCCGGCAACGACCTTGACGTCGGTGTAATGCTTCCCGACGGCCGCAGAATCCGTGCCAACATCTATCATCAGAGAAACAACCTTGCGGCGAGCATCCGTCTTCTGGAGCAGAACATCCCCACATTTGCCGAGCTGGGACTTCCCACGGCAATCAAGGAGATGGCTGAGACGCCCCGCGGACTTGTACTCGTAACCGGTCCTACCGGAAGCGGTAAGTCCACGACGCTTGCTTCCATCGTTGCATATATCAACAAGACCCGTTCGCGTCACATCATCACGATTGAGGACCCGATTGAGTACGTATATCCTTACAACAAGGCTATGATCCATCAGCGTGAGGTCGGCCGTGACGTAGACAACTTCTCGTCCGCGCTTCGTTCCGCTCTCCGTGAAGATCCCGATATCATCCTCGTTGGTGAGATGCGTGACTTCGAAACCATTCAGGCCGCCATCAGCGCAGCCGAGACCGGACACCTCGTTCTTTCCACGCTGCATACCACTTCCGCAGCGCAGACCATCGAGCGTGTTATCGACGCGTGCCCGCTTGAGGGACGTGATCAGGTAAGAAGCCAGTTCTCAAACGTTATCCGAGGCGTATTCACGCAGCAGTTGCTTCCCCGTAAGGACGGCCAGGGCCGCGTACTTGCGTCCGAGGTTATGATCGGAACGCCTGCCATCACGAACCTGATTCGTGAGAACAAGGCACTTCAGATTCCCGCAATGATGCAGGCAGGCCGCAGCGCCGGCATGCGTACCATGAACGAAGACCTTGCAAACCTGATCCGTCAGGATCTCGTTACCAAGGAAGAAGCCTACAAGGTATCTCCGGATGTGGCCGCACTCAAGAAGATGCTTGCAGGTACCTGATATCCGAAATTGTATTCAAACCACAAAGGGCTGTCGCAATTGCGATTCGAAATCGCAGGGCGACAGCTCTTTTTTGCATTTGTGCTCATTTCTCAGACGATTATCATGAGGAGTCATACTCTTTTTGAATTATTAGGTTTTCGGTGGGAGTCAAAATAGCGTAGATTCATACGAAACGATTGGTTTTACATATTTCGTAGGTAAACGGATTTTTCAGTTTTCCCACGAAACTATTCATAAACTTAATTCCGTATGAAAAATACAGAGCCGGCTTCATACGTTTTTTCGAATACTGGCGAAACGGTAGGAATCGCCATCCCAAAGAGCTGTCGCGCCAAATGCGACAGCCTCTTTCTTCCTGTTCGGAAATATCTTTCATTCAAACAGCAGGTCTCGAAGCTTCGGATGAATCTCCCCATAAGCGGGTCCGAAATTCCGAACATGAATCATAAACACCAACGACTTTCCGGTGTTCCGGTCCATGATGCAGCAGCTGCCTGCCGCACCGTCCCAGCCGAATACGCCAGCGGGCGCCGGCGTTCCGACGAGTTCCGGATTTAGGAGAACCTGCATGCCGCAACCATAGCCGTACTCGAACCGTCCCATATTGTCATGCATATCCTTCCGTCCCTGTTCACTGAGAAGGTCGGTCTTGATGATTTCGATGGTCTCGGGCTTAAGAATCTGCTTTCCATCGGCCGACGTGCCGCCGCAGGCAAGCGTATCCGCAAGGACCGCATAGTCCTCGGTCGTGCTCACAAGCCCTGCGCCGCCGCTTTCATAGGCATCCGAAAGCCGGTAGCTGCAGTCGTTCTCCATCGGAACAATCTTATCATTCTCATAAACGTACTGCTGCACGAGATTCTTCCGCGCATCATGCCGCTTGAAGAAGCCCGTGTGCTTCATGCCGAGCGGATTCCAGATATTTTTTCGGAGATATTCGGAGAATTTCATCCCGGACACCACCTCGACGATGGCCGCCGCCACGTCGTGACTAAGGCTGTAAAGGAACCGGTCGCCCGGGTGAAAGCAAAGCGGCGTCTCCGGAAACGAATCCACAATCTGCCGCGTGGTTGCCTTGTTGCCGTACTTCTTTCTTGCAAGAAGGATGCCCGGCCGGTTCAAATCATAATCCAGCCCGGACTGCATCGACAGCAAATGCCACACAAGCATGGGGCGCTTCGCCGGAACAACGCGGATGGTCCCTTCCTTTTCTTCCGCAACGAACAATTTGCCGTACGCGGGCAGATATTTCGAAACCTCGTCCTGAAGCGAAATCTTGCCCTGCTCGACGAGCTGCATCACCGCGGTCATCGTCTGAATCTTCGTCATCGAAAAAACGAGGTAGCGGCTGAGCCCCGACACCGGCGTCTTTTCTCCGATATCCTCACAGCCGTAAGTATGGCGGAACAGCACCTTATGGTTCTGCATGATTATGCAGTCCGCGGTCGGAAGTCCGTACTTTTTCGCGAGGCTGTCCAAATATTTTTTGATTTTCTCCGTATTCAGCGCCTTCTCCTTCTTCATGCTGCCGGCCTTGCTTTTCACGCTCTTTGCGCTTTCGTTGTTCTTCTTCATGCTTCCGGTTCTCCTTCTCTCTTTTCTTACGCATATGCTCCCGCGGTAGCCCTCCGGCCACTCCGCGGAAATGAATTCCCAATCCTCTTTTGAAAGCTTCTGATTAAGCACCGCGTTCCCATCCGTGTCACTTACCGAGAATGCCGTAAAGTCCGCGGAAATCCCGAGTCCGACCGCCTTCGCGAAGCTTTCCTTCCGCGACCAGATTTCGGTGAACCGCTCCGCACTCCCAGACACGTACGCCTGTTCCGCTTCCGTATAGAACCGCTTCACAATCCGTTCCCGGTTGCCGGACACCTTCTGGATATCGCATCCGATTTCCCGGTCCGACACGGCGAGAAGCACTTTCGTGCCCGAGTGCGACAGGTTATAGAATAAATCCGGAACCGCGCTGAGGTACGGCTTTCCGTTCTTCCCTGCTGCCACTGTCCGCATTTCCTCCGCGGCAAATGTGACCGCATCAATTGCAGATAAGTCCACCTCGATTACACGCTCCGTATGGCTCGAAAACAGCTGCCCCGTAAGGTACTTCGTTACCGCCATCGAAAGCAGCGTTTCCGCTCCGACGGAAAGCATCCGGTCCTTTTCGTTTTTCAGTTTCGCCACGCGGTTTCTGCGCTGCAAGGTCATCGCTTCCGAAAGCCTCTTATAAACGGACGGTTCCGCAAGCGGTCCGATGTCCGCTAGATAAGCTTTCCACATTTTTTATACCTCAGATAAAACAAAAGCGCCGTTCCCATAAACATGTGGTCGTACTCGCCCGTGCCGAGTTTTTCGATTACCTCATCAATCGGGACGAACGCGTTCCGGAGCACCTCGTCCGCATCCGGATGCAATTCACCGGTCGGAACAAGGTCTTCCGCAAGACACACGTTCAAAACGCTCTCTTTTTCAAACAGAGCGGGGTTTGGATTGATCCTTCCGAGAAGTGTGATCTTCCCTGCGCGAAATCCGCTCTCCTCCTCAAGCTCTCTTGCGGCAGCCTCTTCGGGCGACTCTCCGTCATCCACGATGCCGCCCGGAAGCTCGGCCGTAATCGCATCGGATCCGTGCCGGAACTGCCTTACGAGAATCAGCTTTCCTTCATATTCCGCGACAATGCAGACGCACCGGTGTCCGCGAATCGAATAGTACTCGCCGGACGGTCCCGCCGCCGCTTTCTGTTTCTTCGTCCGTATCTCAAAAACCGGTGTCCGGAACACGGTCTCAACCGACTCGGTTTCCCAGTTCAGATTCAGTTCGTCCATTCTGTCTGCTCCTCCAATCCGTCCGTCGCTACGCTTTGGAACCTTCCTGTTACTGTCCGAAAGCCTCGCGGAACGCGGTGTAGTTCTTCCCGTCTTCTTTGCCGTAGATTGCAAAGCAGACGTGATCGAAATACGCGCCGTAGCCTTCCTCGAGAAGAACGGTCTTAAAGTATCCCGCCACCTTGACGGGGTCATTTCGGAACGCGCCGCAGCCCCAGGCGCCGAGCACGAGGTCGCGGTAACCGTTCTCCTTCGCAATCGCAAGCATAATGCGGATCCGTTTCGTCATCGCGGCTGCGATTTTCTCCGCGGAAGCGAACATGGCACGGCCGTTTCGGTTCGGTGCGGGAACGGTAATGACGCCCACACGGAACGGTTTCTCAAGGAGGTTGCATTTTTCGTCCCGGAATACGAATACCGGGTCCGAAAGCAGCATGTAATCCGATTCCGTCGCGCAGACGTTTGTTTTATTGTAGCGGTACATTTCCTTGGCCGCCTCGCTGTTGATGGAAGCGTAAAGCGTGCTGCAGCGGCACAGGCTTTCCTCCTGCGCGGTGGCACCGATTTCGAATCCGCCTCCCGGATGATGCGCGTTCGCGAAATTCATTACAAGCGGATGCTCAAAACGGCTTGCCGCCCGGTAGGAATCTTCGGTCGTAATCTCAATCGCCACGGTGCTGCCCGGCTCACCTGCGTAGGTTTCCGTAAGCGCCGCTCCGGCCTCCGGCGTGATCACCTTCACTGCCTTAAGGTCCACCTCCGGAAAAGGAATGACACGTCCGTTCAGCTCGTAACGGCCTTCCTTCGTAATCTTCTTGGTTTCCCTGGCAACTGCCATCAGATTTTTCATGTTCTTCCTCCTGTCCTTCCAGTCTCCCGGTTTTGGGTGTAACTGCCATCGGTTTCTTCATTCTCGGCCTTTGATTTCCACTAAAAAACTACCCGGCACTACCCCTTCAGCGCCACAACCAGCTTGACGCGGTCGTGAATGCCGGTCTTATCGTAAATCGTCGAGATGTAATTCTTCACGGTACCTTCCGAAATGTACAGCCGGTCGGCAATCTGCCGGTTCGTAAGCCCCTCCGCGAGAAGCGCCGCAATCTCCTGCTCGCGCTCCGTAAAATCCCCGTACGCCGGTTCCGGCTGCAGCGGCATACGCTTGTATGCGGGTTCCGGCTGCAGCGGAGTGCGTTTGAAGGCAAGCGCCGTAAGACGCTGCATTACTTTCGGGTCAAGTACGCTGATGCCGCCCATAATCTGTTTAATCGCGCCGAGAATCGCATCCTTGCCGCTGTCCTTTAACAGGTAGCCGTCTGCGCCGCCGCTGATTGCTTCGGTGATGTTTGCATCATCATAGAATGTCGTCAGCACAAGAATCCGCGTCGCAGGGTACAGCTTTTTCATATGTCCGATCAGCTCGATTCCGCCCATGCCCTTCATGTTAAGGTCAACAAGCGCGATGTCGCACTCCGCCTCCTTAAGAAGCGACAGTGCCTCCGCGCCGTCGTGCGCCTTGCCGACGACCTGCATGTCATTTAACGTTAATATCACCTCGAGACTGTCGAGAAGCATCGTCTCGTCATCCACCAGCAAAACCCGAATCATATCGTCTCCTTAGAGCGGCAGTTCCACTTCCGTGCGGAACCCGTCGTTATGTTCAAAATGCGCCGACCCGCCGCAGCGCTTCGCGTAGTCGAGAATCTTCCGAAGCCCGAAGCCGGCCTCCATCCGTTCCGCGGGGATCGCGCCGCCGAAGTCGCTCTTTCCGTCGTCCTTTATAATAAGCTTCACATGCCCGGAATCCGCCGTCAGTCCGACCGTAAAATGCGACGCCCCTCCGTGCTTTACGCCGTTCGTGAACGCCTCCTGCAAAACGCCGGTCAGAAACTCCACATGCTCTCTCGGAAGACTGATTTCCTCCGCGTAACTGTCCTCGATGAAGTCAACCGACCGCTCCGTATCCATCGTAAAATCCTCGGCGGCGTTCTTTAAGTACCGCCTGAGGTCTGCAATCGGAAGCTCTCCGCCCTCCGCGTCGAGAGCGCGCACGGCGCTCCTAATCGAATCAAGGCTTCCGCGTATGCGTTCGTTCGCGTCGTTCATGCGCCTTCTCGCTTCCTCCGGCTTCGTGTCATACAACATGTCGGCTGCATCGAGCGTCATGATTGCCGCGGTAATCGAGTGCCCGACGCTGTTATGAATGTTCCGGCTTATATTCTCGCGCTCTAAAAGCCTCGCGTTCCGGTCCGTCTCATAGTTCTGCTTCGCAAGTTCCTTATTAATGCGCTTCTCGTTCATCTCGCTGATGCTCGTCCGAAGCAGCCGTTCCCTCGCGATGTCCTTCCGCCGCTTCACCTCGTCGGAAAGTTTTTTAAGAAGGCAGATGACTACGATGCCACCCGCAATGATCGCAGAGAACAGAAGCATCTCCGCCACGTCGCGGGACGCAATTAGCGGATATCTGCGAACGCATACCGAAAGAATGTAGCAGACGGGCGCCGCCACCGCAAGAGTGGCAACGCTGAGACCTTCTATGCAGGCAAATGCGAAGAATGCCCACCACTCTCCTATCACCACCGCCATCGCCGTAACAGCAACCGCGATCACGCCCCGGAGCAGATTCCGTTTCTTCGAATCCTCCAAAGCAAGGCTTTCCGCCGTCATAAGGATCAGCAGAATTCCCGTAACCGCAAGCAATACAAAAGGGGCGCCCGAACAAACGGCGCCCGCAATTCCGATGATCAAAATTACGGCAAGATGCATCAAAGTGACAAGCATGCCTTAACTCCCTTTTGCGTTCCGCGGAAACTGCGCTTTGGTTATTCGCGCTCCACGTTAATCGTGCTGCAGATCATCCGGCCGGTAATCGTAACGGTCGGTACGCCTTCCTGATTCTCATCGGCGGGAAGCTCTTCGCAAAGCTTGCCGTCCGTAAGCTCGACGTCGCATACAACCTTCGCGGCTTCCGGAACGATCACCGTGACCGAGGAGAACACGCCGCACACATCAATCAGAACATCCTTCTTCGGAGCGGCTGCGAAAACAATCTTGTTTCTTCCGATCAAACTTGAGAAGTACGCGCTGTCCGTCTCCTCTCCGACGGTCGTCTTGTGGATGCCCAGCGTAAAGATTTCCATCTGGTTGTGCTGACTCTCACCGTTAGCGCGAAGCTTCTTCATCGATCTTTTATAAAGAAGCATGATTCCCGTAGTGATTGCTGCCATGAATGCCCCTGCGGCGATCAGAACCGCTTTGATAATCCCCTTTTTGCTGCTTTTTTTGTTATCCATATCCGATAACACCCCCTTTTTAAATTCTTTCTCAATCGTAACAAATTCCGTCAAAAATTGCAAGTTTTCTTCACATTTTTCGCGAAAAATGTAAATGTGACTGTTGTAAAATGTAAATTATACTTCCCAAATTGAAATGTTTCTGTTATGATGTACCTGTCACCAAACGTCTGAAAGGAGTAACTATGAAAAAGAGAATTCTGATTCCCATCTGCGCGATCGTTCTGCTGGCGGTTGCCGGAGTGGTAACCTGGCTCATTTTAAGGTCCGGCTCGGAGAAATCCTATTTCAATATTCTGATGATGGAAACCGAAGGCTCGGTCAAAGTGAAGCGTGACGGAGACTCCATGAAGGCCTCCGAAGGAATGAAGATGCGCGACAAAGACCGTCTTGTGGTTGCTTCGGACGGATTTGCCCGTGTGAACTGCGACCGGAAGACCTACGCGCATTTCGAACATGACACCGAGGCGACCTTCAAGGCGACTTCCAATAAGAAGCTTACGATCAACCTCGTAAAAGGCGAGATGGTTGTAGAAGTACAGAAGAAACTGAAGTCTGACGAATCCCTTTCCATCAAGACCTCGAATTCCACGATGGCAATCCGCGGCACGGTTGTCGCGATTCGCGTGGACATCCTTGAGGACGGCTTGGAAAGAACCATCAACTACTGTCTCGAAGGGAAGGCGACCGTTTCCTTACCGGATGGGTCCGAGCAGACTCTTGAGGCGGGAACCGGCTGGCTTGTAATCACCGATGAAGACGGCGAAATCGTGGTGAGTGAGCCTGCAGCCGCCGGCGAGCTGAAGTTTGACGGCATTGAGATTGACGGACTTCGCGGCGCCGATGATACCCCGATGAAACTGAACTACAGCCTTCCGTCCAAAATGTTTGTCAAAGAAGGCGACATTCCGATCGATGGGGATTATTTCCCGGATATCAGCTTCCGTCTTTATGTGATGGATCAAATCGATACGGACGGCAACTGGGCGCTTTCCCCGGAGGAGCGGAATGCCGTTACGACCCTTTCGTTTAGGAGCAACGGACTGGACAGCCTTGTGGGAATCGAATACTTTCCGAACCTGGCCTATCTCGATTGCTCCAGCAATTTTATCACAAAGCTCGATATGAGCAAGAATACGGAGCTCCTTACCCTGCACTGTGAAAAGAATCAGCTTACCGAGCTGAATATATCGGGCTGCGAAAAACTCAGTTACCTGGACTGCGGTCATAACGAACTGACGGTTCTGGATCTTTCCGGCAATCCGGGACTCACCGACCTGAGCTGCGAGGAGAACAGCCTCACGGAGCTTGACGTCACCGGACTGAAAGCTCTTGTCTTCTTAGAGTGTGACCATAACGAGCTGACGGAGCTCGATATCACCAACAACAAATTCCTTCTGCAGGTGCACTGCTATGCAAATCACATTAAAGAAATCGATCTGACGCACAGCACTTCGCTTGTGGCATTTTACGCAAACAACAACGAGCTGACCTCGATCGATGTCAGCCAGAATTCCGCACTTCAGCAGCTGTATGTCGGCGACAACGAGCTGACCTCTGTCGATGTCAGCAACAACCTGTACCTGTTAGGACTTTCGGTTTACAACAACCACCTGACGGAACTGGATCTGCTGAACAATACGCGTCTCGAACTTTTGAATTGCAGTTCCAATGAACTGACGGCGTTAAATGTGAGACATTGCCCCAATCTTGACCTCCTCGACTGCGCATTTAATGAGAATATTACGGAGCTGGATCTTGAAAACAATACGAAGCTGACCAGCCTCAACATCATTTATACGCAGATTCGTGAGATTGATCTTCGGAACAATCCCCTTTTAAAGAATCCGACGATGGATACGGGCTACACAACGGTTATAAAGTAATACATCTCCGTTTCTTTTGGATTCTCTGTACGGCGGGCGTGACGGTTTTCTTAGAATTCCGTTACGTCCGCTTTGCACATGGCGCGGCCGCGAAGCAGCACCACCGGTACTAAAACAAGGGCGTTCGCGATAACGAGTCCGATGAGGCCGAGGCTCGAGAAGTACGGCAGATACTGTCCGTGCGGGATGTAATACAGTTCATTCATCAGGAAGGTGTAGAGCTCGATTACGGCAACCCCGACAGCGGTTGCAATGGCGTCGGTAAGGGCGATTTCCGCGGAGCATTTGCGGCGGATCTCGCCTTTCGTGCGTCCAAGGGCGCGGTAGATTCCGAACTCGTACATCCGCTTCGCGTAATGTCCCGCGATAACGGAATTCACCGATACGGCAAGTACAAAGGACAGAAGGAACAGGGATACATAAAAGATCAGGTTGATTGGTCCGAGGTTACTGTCCACATCCCCGCGGATGGGGGTGTTTACCTTCACCTTGCGGTCGCCGATTATCCGGCTCACCCGCTCTCTCACCGCTGCGCTGTCAAGCGTCTCACTCAAAACGTGCGCGCGGATCAGGTTATTCTCTTCCGATTCCACGTAGAACACGCAGAACGTGTCATTTTCAATCAACGCGTCAAGGGTGAATTCTCCGTGCAAACCGTCTTCCGGCCCGAGGGTGTCCCCGAGCTCGAAACCCTTGTTCTTTGCGAGGGCCTCACTCATGATGACGCTTCCGTCATGCACCCTGCTGAAGTCCCCTTTATAGCCGAGTATGCGGAACGCTGTCCGAAGGTCCTCAGCCGTATTGTAACGGGCTGCATAGTTTCCCATGGTGAACCCGAGGGTGCATTTCCAGTTAGGGGCGCCGGCTCCGAATCCCGAATTCAGCATGACGATAAGCTCCGGATCCACCATGAGTTCTTCGATTACGGCGGCATACTCCTCATAGTTCTCATCGGTGGGAAGCCCGCTGATATCCGTTACGGACTCGGTGTAATCGCAGATTCCGTCCCAGTAATAGTAATTGCTCTGAATGTAATTTCCGCCAAGAAGAAGCATGGTTGTCAGAAAGAACATGCAGCCGACCAGCAGGGAACGGCCGATGTTTTCCTTCACATAATAAAATGCGGAGAACGGATTCTTCATTCTGTTTCCCTCCGGCTGATCTCGCCGTCCCAGATTTCAATGATCCGGTCCGCCTCGTTTAGGATGCTGCGGTCATGGGTTACCACAAGGACAAGGCGGTCGGCGGAATAGGATTTCAGAATACGCATGACGTTGAAGGCGTTCTCATGGTCGAGGCTCGCAGTAGGCTCATCGGCAAATACGACTTTCGGGTTGTTGATCATCGCACGCGCAATCGCCGCACGCTGACATTGCCCGCCGGACAGTTTCGACGGACGCTTCCCGAGCTCCCGCTCCCCGAGGCCGAGACTTTCGAGAAACTCCTTCGCTCTCTTCTTCGTCTCCTCGCTCCGGTCGACTGCAGCCACAAGCACGTTATCGAGCGCGTTCATATACGGCACGAGATAATGCTTCTGAAAGACAAATCCGAATTCCTTCCTCCTGATCTTCTCGCGCTCCGAATCGCTGATGGTCGTGAGTTCCGTGCCGTTGTAACACACGGTCCCCTCCGTCGGCTTCTTAAGAGTCGACAGGCAGTACATAAGGGTGCTCTTGCCGCTTCCCGAGGGTCCGATGATTCCGATCAGCCCCTTATCCGGAAGCGTCAGGTCAAAGCCCTTCAGCGCATACATCTTCTCATCGGTATCCATGTCATAAATCATGCTGATATTCTTAACTTCAAACATTTTCCCGCTCCTCATTCTACAATAGTAGTATCATTAATCTTCCAGCTTATCGATTGTTTTTATTCCGCGTATGCAGAACAGTATCGGAATCTGTATGATGCCGAAGATGAAGAGCATCAGCCCTCCGATCTCTAACATTTTATCCGGATAAATCATTCTTGCAATCATTCCCCGCGGATTGATGATGGTCATCCGGAACACCAGGCAGGCAGGAATCGCCGTGAGAATTCCGAGGACGAGTCCGCTCAGGAAGATCAGTAGCATTTCCCGCATCATCATGCCGTACACCTCGAAGCGGCTGTAGCCGATGGATGCGTACAGGCAGTATTCGTTCACGCGGTTTCGAAGGAAGGACACATACGCGATCAGCATCGTTACTCCGAGGAAGAACATGACGATTGCCGAGATGGCTTTGACGACGTCCTCGATCAGCTTCACGCAGTCGCGCTCGTAGAATTTCTCGTTGGTCACCGCGTCGTCAATCGCGTCCTCCGCCCCGAGCCGTATGCCGTACTTCCCGAGAAGCGTCTCGAGATCCGAGTGGTCCGCGTCGTAAAGAACCACATGGTACCAGCCGTTATTCACGAAGCCCTTCGGAACGCCTACACAGTACATTCCATCCGACTTGATGGTCCCGACAATCCGGAATACCTCGCCGTACTGTTTCGGCAGGTACCAGTCGCCGATTTGAACCTTCATGTTCTTAAGAATCACTTCATCAATCAGTATTTCACCGTCCGCTTCGGGCATCCGGCCGTCCGTGAGCTTCGCCCCGACATGGCTGAGAAAGGCCGGAATGTCGTCCGGTTCATATAGCGGGACCTTCATGGAAAGCGATCCGACCACCGCCCGGTAATCCGTCCGAAGCGTCTGCGTCAGGATGACGCTGTCGATTCCCTCCGTCTGCCTTAATGCCTCCACAAGGGCGTCGAGCTTTTCCTCAGGTGTCCCGTATTCCGCTCCGGGCACGGCCGCACTGTCAAGCGATGTTCTGCTCAAATCGAAGAACCCCAACCTCTTCGGCTGCGTAAGCGCCATCGGTTTAAAGCTCTCGACGCTCGTCATTAAAAGCATATGCACAATGTATATCGCGGCAAATGAGAGCGCCAGCGCCACCACCATCGTGGCGACGTTCTTCCGGTTGTTCTTTACATAATTCCATGCGGACAGGTTTGACTTCATGTTCCGTATTTCCTCTCCTTCGCGTCTTTCTGAGGTAATCTTACAAAATCCGCTCCCAAATGAAAAGTGACCGCGGTCACGATTTCCGTAAGAGGAAATATGACTGCGGTCATGTATTCGCCGAAAGCGGATCGAACAAAAAGCGGCCGGCAGGTTTCCCCGCCGGCCCTCTGCTTACTCCAGAATTGTGATCCTTCCATCTATCTTCTGACTATTCCAGAATAGTGATTCTTCCGTCCACCTTCGCGTCCAGTCCGTTGTTGGTGGCGAAGTACTCTTCGATAATGTTGTTCACCGAAGTCGCCACGATACGCGGCTTCATGTTCGCCTTGACTTCTTCAAGAGGTATTCCGAAGAAGTCATCGAAGTTATTGAAGTGATAAGCCTGAATGCCCAGCTTAATGCGCATGTCATCGGTGATTTCCTCGCCCTTAAATGTGAACGATTCAATCGTGTGCGTCGACTTCCGGTACGTTACCCGAAGCGCCGAGGAAATCTGGTAGAACTCGGTCTCGCCGATCCATGCCTCGTCACGAAACAGATGCTGAAAGATTCGCCGGATCTGCGCGCCGGTTACCTCAACCATGTAAAGCGGATCGTCGAAGGGCGTGTTCTCCACCATGTCCTGATACTCGATGACCGGACCGAGCTCCTTCTTACGGATGCTTCCGGAACCGAACAGCATTACGTCGTAGCTTGCTTCCCACGCCATAATGTCCGCGTAGAGGTTACCCATCTCGGTCTCCTGCTCGCGGCAGGGATGCGTCAGTTTCCTGGCCCATCTGGTCACGACACGCTTATACTTGCTGTCGGTCTGCGTGCGGTAGCTGTCAATCAGCTCCTCCATGATCTCGTCCTTCGGGGCGGTATCCTCGTTAATCTCCACGCATTTCCACTTAAGGTCCGCAATCTCCTTCTTCTCGGTGTCGTACTGAATGTCGAACCGACCGATGACACCCGTACCGGTACCGGCCTGCACAATCGGAATGTTATTCACGTATTCCGGCTTGTCCATGAACGTATGGGAATGCCCGCCGATTATCATGTTAACGCCCCAGTCGGGATCTAACATCTCCGCGAGCTTGAGGTCGTTCTCATAGCCGATGTGCGTTAATAGGATCGTCATGTCGGTCCTTACCGTACGGTAGTTGTCGCAGATGATTCCGACCTCCTTCGCTGCCGACTCGAGGTCGATAAATGTGCCGATGATCTTCTCATTTTTCGTAGAGGCAAGTACCTCTTCGGTGAGGATGCCGATGAACATGATGCGCATGCCTCCGACTTCCACGTTGATGTATGGGGTGAAGACGCGGGCGTTGTTCATCGTGATGAAGAGGTTCGCGTTGACGATTGGGAACTTTGCGCATTTTTCGAGGAAGAGAAGGTGCGCGAAGCCGTAATCCACCTCATGGTTTCCGATGGTTGCCACGTCCGGATTCAGGTTGTTCATCAAATCGATAGTCGACAGTCCCTGATACTCCGAGTCGATGACGGAGCCCCGGAACATGTCTCCCGCAATCGCGTAGATGACGTTCTCGCGCTCCGAACGGACCTTATTGACATAGCCCGAAAGGCGGGAGAGTCCGCCGGTTTCCTTGCCGTCCGTTTCCTTCGGCAGAAAATCGCCGTGCAGGTCGTTCGAGTGTAGTATCGTCAGTTTCTTAATCGTATTCTCTTCCATATGTGGTCTCCTTCTCCGGGCGCGCCGGGGTGATACTTAATCATACCACATCCGGGCGGAAAAAGACAGTAGCATTTGCACAAAAAAAGCGGACCGTGCTGATTGCACGGCCCGCGAAACATGAAGCCCTATCTCTTCTTTTCGGGATACATAAGCTTTCGAACAAGTGTGATGGCCGGTCCGAGGAAAAGCGCCATCAGAATAATTCCGATGATAGGGATGCCACCCGCGAGGATACCGACAAGGATTGCCGCGCCGTCCCAGGCGATTCGGATTATCATCGGCGGAACCTTCGGGAATTTCTTCGCGACCTTCTCGGTAATGATAACCGGAAGCCCGTCGTAGGGCGACACGCCCATGTCCACGTTGATGTATATGGCTACACTGAGGATAAACCCGATCAGCGCCGCCGGGAAGATGCACCAGAGGCTTACCGGAGCGGAAAATGCTTTCGCGGGGATCCACTTGCCCCACAGCCAGTCAAAGAAGTCCGCGTAGTACCCTACAAGAACCATGTTGAAGATGGTTCCGAACCCGATCAGCGAACGCTTGAACCGAATGACTACGGCCAGCATGATGAGGTTGATAATCAGCTGCCACGTGCCGAAGCTCAATCCGATCCGGTTCGCCACCGAAAGATTCATGAAGGTATACGGGTCTGTCCCGAGGTTGCAGAGGATCAGGAAGGACAGGAAAAAGCCCATCCCGAGCACCGCAAGAAAACATTGTATGATCCGTTTCTTATCGATCTGAAAACGCACGCCGCACCGCCTTACTCAAACAGCTTGCGGTCCATGGCAAGCGAATCGATTACATTTCTTATGATCATCAGCTCTCTTCTGACCTGCTCCACCTCAACCGCGAGGTTGCAGTCGCCGAAGATGGAAGGCTCCATATGGTCCTCGTGGGAGCTGATGACAAAATGCAGGTTGTTATCGATGAAGCCGAGCATAAAGGGCTTCCCGATCTCGGTCTTCAGAAGGATCAGCATCTGCATGAGCCGGGGAGTCAGCAGATAGAACGCTTCGCTTTCATCCTGGCAGGTACAGGTGAAGAGCTGATTGAACTCTTCACTCTCCGTCTGAATCGCGTGCCGGCGCTCCGCGGCGCGGGTAAACAGACGGCTCGATTTCTTATTGGAGAAGGAGAAATCCTTCGAAAGAATCTGCAGGTCTGCGTTGAACGATTTATTGTAATCGAAGCAGATCCACGTCCCCTGAATGTAGATCGTCGTATGGCTGCTCTTGCCGTTCGAGGTGTGCTGCGCGATGTAGATGTCGGAGCGGCGGAACGGAACGTCCTTGTAGGTGCCCCGCACCGTGTCCTCGCTCTTGAAGCGGTTACCCATCGACATGATTCCGGTCTTCTGAATCTCGTCAAATGTGAAGCCCACCTCCGGCTCGTAGAAGTACCTGTCGAACAATCCGTCGGCCGCCTTATCGACAACAATCTCCTTGTACATCTGCTTGAAGCGCTTGATCCGCTTCGTAGAGAGAAGCAGGAAAACAACGGCTAAGACGAAGAAGATAAATGCGATCGCGGGATTACCGAAATGAGCCGCCTGATAGAACATGGTGATGATTCCGACTACGAAAAGGCCCGCTATGCCGACTATCGTAAGCCGAAGACCGCCCTGTTCCTTTTGCACGTCCGCCCAAGTTACGTTCATTGTTATAATCCTTTACTGAATTCTTTTATTTCCATCCGGGCTGTACACCGGATTTTTCACATAATCTCACATACATGGCTTCCCATGTCGTATATTCCGGCCAGCCGTCGGAACGGGTGCTGAAATCTCTTATACAATCAAGCAGGTATCCCATTTTACGCAGATACGGCGCGGGCATTTCCACGACTCTTGCATTCTTCATACACCAGAACAGATCGGCGAAGATGTAACTCCGGTCCGAAACCGTATCGCGTACTTCCCATTCATATCGGAAATGGTCCGGATAATTCTCCGCATACTCCTTGCACTTATCATCGTCAGCGCCCTCTCCGAGATACTTGAAGCCTTCCGGCTGAAGACTCATCCATGTGTCTTCCCGATAGATGGTCATTGAGGGATCTGCCACCGAAAAATAATCAAAACCCTGACAAAAATCATACATCAGGCAGAACGGGAAACGCCAATAGTATTCATCCCACTCTTCCTGTTCCTCTCCCTGCATAACCATGCCTTCCCATCCGTTTCCTTCCTCATCATAATCATAGCACATGATTGCGGAATAGAAATTCGGTGAATTGGAAACAATATAGATGTTAAAGGCAAAATCATTCTCTGCATAGTCCACACCTCCGAAGAAATCCTCCGGATAGTATTTCAGCACGTCTTCCAAAGCCGTCAACGCTTTATAGATACGGTACGAATTCATCTGCCGTTCCGCCCGGATGAAATCTAAAACCTCGTCCGGAACCAGGTCCGCGATATAGATTTTTACACGGTACCTGGCACCGATATCGGCAGCCTGCTCGTACATCGAATAAAGCTTTTCATCCGAGCCGTACAAAACGCCCTCACGTTTCGGGTATTCGGTCGGCGTCGGACTCGCGTCCGGATCGGTCTCGTCCGGATCAACGGTAGGTTCATTCTCGTCCGGTACGATAATCGACGGCGAAGGCGCCGCCTCCTCCTTCTTCTCCTCCTTGCCGCATCCCATTACGGCAAATGCCACACAAAGTATCATCATCCCCAACAAACTGCGTAAACATCGCGTTCTCATACTAACCCTCCCGTAATAAAATGTAAACCCTGACTTTCAACGGAAAGCCGCTTATTGGGATTAGTGTAGCATTTTTCGTACCGAATGTCAATACTATTTAACATAAATTGTTGTAGTAAATGTGATTTCCCATCTCCGAATCCGGGTAAATTAATAGCGGCGCCGCCCCGTTGCCGGGAACAGCGCCGCCGTAAGAAAAGAAAGTGAGAACCCAAGGTAATGTCAGAACCGTAGGATGTAAGCAGCAGCTTTGGCTGCGGAAAGTCTGGTTTCCGAAATCCTCGGTTTTGGAAAGCTTGCTTTTCAAAAACCGAGATTGAGGGAAACAGGCTTTTCGACAGACAAAGGTGATGATTGCAGCCGTCAGGCGGCGATGACAATCGCCGCCGCTACAGCCGAAAAAATGCGTCCTCGCATTTTTTCGGCTGTACGGTTCTGACTGTCATAGCAGCATTTTTTCGGCTGTACGGTTCTGAGTGTCAATGCTTATCATCCTCTATGGCATCTCCCGCTCATCGCGCAATGCTCGCAGCCGCACCCGCAGGAATGTCTTCCCGCGCGGCGGTCCCGTAGCATTTTCCGCACAATCAGCGTCACTACCGTAAGGAGGACGAGTGAAATTACAATTGTTCCGGCATTCGCCGCAATCCAGGTAAACATGATATGCTCCTACACATTCACTTTCTTCGTAAGCTTGGTGGCTTCCTTATAAGGACGGAACAGCATGTAGATCATGCCACCGAGAAGCAATGCCGCAACGGCGATGCCGAAGGGGTTCGCTTCGCCCGTGAAGGCGCCGCCGAACTGGTTCACCATCAAAGCGATGACATACGCGAAGCCGCACTGGTAAAGGATCGCAAACCATGTCCACTTGGCATTGTTCATCTCTCTTCGGATAGCGCCGATGGCCGCGAAGCAGGGTGCGCACAGAAGGTTGAATACGAGGAACGCGAAACCGCTGATTGCCGTGAAGGCAGCTGCGATTCCGGCGATGTCGCCGTACAGGATGCCCATCGTACCTACGATGTTCTCCTTCGCCACAAGACCGGTGATGGAGGCAACGGCTGCCTGCCAGTTACCGAATCCGAGCGGCTTGAAGATCCAGGCGATACCGCTTCCGATTGCCGCGAGAATCGAAGAATCAATCTCCTCCTCTTCGAGCATTCCGAACTTGCCGTCAAGCCAACCAAACCTTGAAGTAAACCATACTACTATTGTAGAAAGAAGGATGATCGTGCCGGCTTTC
>JAEEGI010000655.1_pt1 | contig 97602 bp, 65 predicted proteins | sample 8958751 | NCBI WGS metagenome assembly JAEEGI01 (sample SAMN16246545, study PRJNA631951) | gut metagenome | biome: gut microbiome; feature: rumen; material: KS-attached | host: Bos | place: Iran: Karaj | collected 2018-10 | reverse complement strand
CGCCTCAATCGTATATCGCTGTTCCCTTGTCAAATGCTTGTATCCCATCCTCTGTCGCTTTTCTGGTTATGGCAGTAAAGTTATACTGTCACGCTTCAAAGCGTTGCACTTCAGAGTAGAATCCAGCATGTAAAACTCACCCATGAATCATCTCAGCACCGGGGAACACTTTACGCCCATAAGCTTAAGAGAAGAGACAAACTCTGACGTCACGGCCACCTGGAACTTTGTGGAGTGGAACTCGATGTTGTACTTGGTGACCGGATCGTAAAGGTACATCTTCAGGGGAGTCTTGCCCTTGTTGGCCTTCACCAGACTCACAAGCTCGCTGCGGAATTTCTCTGTCAGCATCGGGGTTGTAAGGCTGATCGAGAAAGCGGAAAGCTTGCTTTCATTGATATTACCCAACAGGGATATACCCTTGATTCTTAGCGCATAAGGCGAGGTTTTGCCTTGGGCTCTCTCCTCCGGCTTGACAAAATACTTCTCGTCAATCTCCCCTTCGATGTATAGGCTGGCATGAGGTTGGAGATATCTCATGAATGTCTCATAGTCCTTGCCGAACAGAGACAGTTCATAAGAGCCGCTATAGTCCTCCAGTTTGGTCCTGGAATATGGTTTGCCGGTTCTGGTGGTCAAGTTCGCTGTCTCAGTCACAAGACCTGCCACAGCCACCTTCATCTTCTTCTTTTCTTTCTCACATTCGGCGACTAGGTTGTCCAATGTCGCAAGATCTTGATTGGTGAAGGTCTCCATCTCGAAGGCATATTTCTCAAGCGGATGAGAAGATATGTACATCCCCACATATTCCTTCTCCTTCTGAAGGATCTCCAATTCGTCGTCTTTTTCAATGTTGGCGGGAATCTCCGGACGGACCGGTTTCATCTCATCCATGCCGCCAAACAAAGAGGCGCCCGAGTCTACGGTGTCTTGGCTATACAATACGGCATAGCGGGCAAGTTCGTCGATGAAGAAGTTGCCGTTTTTGCAAGGAGAGAAGAATTGGCGGCGTTTGATCTTGAAAGAGTCGAACGCCCCGGAATACACCAGGCACTCGAGCGCCTTACGGTTCAGGACACCGTCCATTCGCTCAACGAAATCGAAAATGTCCTTGTAGGGACCGCCGGTCTCCCTGCCTGTTATAATCGCATCTGCGACATTGGTGCCGAAACCTTTTATTCCTTTCAGGCCGAAGCGGATATTGCCTTCCTTATTGACCGTGAAATGGGAATATGACTCATTGACATCAGGGTTTCTCACCCTTATCTTGTGGGCCTTGCAGTCGGCAAGGATGTTCCTGATCTCACCAGTGTTTCCAAGATTGCAGGAAAGGTTGGCGGCAAAGAACTCGGCAGGGTAGTGGCACTTCAGCCATCCGGTCTGGTAAGACACCCAGGCATAGCAGGTAGCATGAGACTTATTGAAAGCGTACTGTGCGAATTTTTCCCAGTCCTTCCAGATCTTGTCCAGTGTCTTTTCCGGGTGGCCGTTGGCCATTCCCCCGGTCATGAACTTGTCCTTGAGCTCGTTCAGGATGGCGATCTGCTTCTTTCCCATCGCCTTTCGCAGCTTGTCCGCCTCACCTTTTGTGAATCCGGCGAGTCTCTGGGACAAAAGCATCACCTGCTCCTGGTAGACCGTGACCCCGTAAGTGTCCTTGAGGAATTCTTCCATCTCGGGCAGGTCGTATTCGATCTTTTCCGTACCCAGTTTCCTGTTAACGAAGTTGGGGATGTAGTCCATGGGTCCCGGCCTGTAGAGGGCGTTCATAGCGATCAAGTCCTCGAAACGCTCCGGATGAAGCCTCTGGAGCCATTGTTTCATTCCCGGAGACTCAAACTGGAACACGCTATCGGTGTCGCCCCGGCTATATAGCTCGTAAGTGGGCTTGTCGTTAATGTCAATCGCCTCTATGTCAATATCTTCCCCAAATCGAAGCTTTATATTGTCAAGGCACTTATGAATAATTGTCAATGTATTCAGCCCAAGGAAGTCCATCTTGAGCATACCCACATCCTCGATGTAATGGCCGTCATACTGGCTTGTCCAGACCCATTCTCCTGTTTCTTTATCTTGGGACAGGCAGATAGGAATATAATCAGTAAGCCTTCCGCGGCCGATAATCGTGGCGCAGGCGTGCATACCGACCTGCCTTATACATCCCTCAAGCTTCAGGGCGAATTTCAGCACATCCTTGACTTGGTCAGAGCCATTTGCCAGAAGGTCTTTAAACTCAGGAACAAGACGGTAGCAGTTTTTGAGGGTAATCTTGACATCGGTATCCTCCAGACCCTTCTGGAACATCTTTCCGTCCCTTTCGAAAGACTTGAATCCAGGCTTCAACTCATCCAGTTTCGGATTGAATGGATATTCCTTCTCCACCTTCTCGCTCAGACGGTCTGGAACCAGACCGGAAAGATGGTTGGACTCGTCCAGTGGCAGGTCACGCACTCTGGCGACATCTTTTATAGCTCCTTTAGCCAGCATTGTGCCGAAGGTGATCACTCGGGAGACATGGTCCTTGCCATAGGTGTCGTCAACATATTTATGTGCCAGCAAAAGGTCCTCGAAATCCACGTCGATATCCGGCATCGAAATACGGTCCGGGTTGAGGAAACGCTCAAACAGGAGTTGGTACTTTATGGGATCCAAATTGGTGATACCCAAGCAATAAGCGACGGCTGAGCCGGCAGCCGAGCCTCGCCCAGGGCCGACCAGGCTACCTCCCTTACGGCATGCGGCTATATAATCCTGGACAATCAGGAAGTAATCCGGGAAACCCATGCGGCAAATGGTCTTCAGCTCGAAATCAAGTCTTTCCTGCTGCTCCTCGGTGAGTGTCTCGCCATACCGTCTCTTGGCGCCAAGATAAGTCAGATGGCAGAGATAGGCGACAGAACGGCAGAACTCGTCACCTCTGTAATTACCATTTTTGTCATTCCTGCCGGCGTCGATAACTTCCTTATATTTCTCGAGATATGAGTCAATATCAGAAAGGAATCCCGGATCGATATTGTATTTCGGGAGCACATTATCCCTGTCAATGCTGTAGACCTCGACTTTATCAGCTATCTCAAGTGTATTGGCCAACACTTCCGGATGATCGGGGAACAGGGCCGCCATCTCCTCCTCACTCTTGAGATATTCCTGTTGTGTGTAATGTAGACGAGGCTCCTCGAATATCTTCTTGCCGGTGTTGAGGCAGATCAGGTGGTCATGGGCCGGACCATCCTCCTTGTCCACGAAATGCACGTCATTCGTGGCCACGACCTTAACCCCCATCTCTTCTGCCAACTGGAATATTCCGGCGTTGCTTATCTGCTGTTGCTCAAATACTTCCAGTGACAAGCCCGGTACCTCTGTCTTATGAAGCATGACTTCGAGATAGTAGTCATCTCCAAAGACCTTCTTGTGCCACTCGATGGCTTTCCTGGCGGCATCCATGTTGCCCGACACTATGTCTTTGGGAATCTCTCCGGCAAGGCAAGCCGAGCAGCAGATCAAGTTGTCATGGTATTTCTCGATAATCTCATGGCTGACTCTGGGTTTCCCGTAATAGAGTCCTTCGATATGTCCGAGGGAGACTATATTAGAGAGGTTCTTGTATCCTTGGATATTCTTGGCCAGAAGAATCAGATGGTAGTAGGCACGATGCTCGGTGTCTTTCAGCTTCGGATCGTAATGCCTTGTCACATAGACCTCGCAACCGATGATCGGCTTGACTTTGTACTCCTTTGTCTCCTTGTCCCTATGCTTGTCGGCGAACTTGAAGAACTCCTTGACACCATACATGTTGCCATGGTCGGTGATGGCCAGGGCGGGCATGCCCATGGCTTCTGCCCGGTCAAACAAGGTCGCTATCGACGAGAATCCGTCGAGGATGGAATATTGGGTGTGGACGTGAAGATGTACAAAGGACATTTGAAGGCAGTTTGTGTCTTACAAATATACCCAAAATGACATATCGTTCAAAGCTTGGTCTGATAAAAAGTTATCAACATCGGCTTTGGCTTGTTATTTGGTATTTGTTATATTTGTAAATGCCAAAACATTAAACATTCATAGTTATGAAAGGTGATTCATTTTTCGCTTTGATTGCCGGGGCTGCCGCCGGGCTGACCCTGGGATTGTTGTTCGCTCCGGAGAAAGGTGAGGAGACACGCCGCAAGGTGAAAGTCGCCGCTGCCGAGGGTTGGGATGAGTTTATGGATGCCGCTGACGAAGGTCTTGACAGGGCCAAGGAGTCTTTTGAAGATATCAAGGAAGGTGCCGAAAGCGCCACTACAAGGCTCCGCGCGAGGGCAAGGCTTGCCCGCAGGGACCTCAAAGACCTGAAAGCCACCCTGGCCGATCAGGCAACTGATCTTAAAGAGGAAGCTCGTCTGAAAATCCTCGCGCAATTGGATAGGCTTGAGAAAGCCCTTTCAAAGGATCCTGATGAGACAGAGGATCATTGGAATGAGGAAGACGCTTAAGTCATGAGCGATTTCACAAAACCCGTTGAGGAACTCGGTGAGAATGCTTCCGAATATATAGACCTTCGGATCGCCGAGTTGAAATTAGGGGCGGTCAAAGGCCTGTCCGTGACATTGAGCAAGCTTCTTTACATTCTGCTTGTGCTGTTCGTCGTGTCCGTGATCCTTATTGCCATAGCGTTCGGTGGGGTCATGTGGATAGGTGAGTTGATCGGCAGTTACGCCGGAGGCGCCGCTATAATCGCAGGCTTTTTCATCATAGTGCTCGGAGTGCTGTTCCTTCTAAGGAAAAAGCTCTTCAGGAACACTTTCGTGCCGCTTTTCGTGAATCTCTTCTTTGAGGAAGACAAATAGTCCAAGGCCATGAAATACAAAGATATCAAGACCATGGACCAGCTGGAGACAGCCCAGAAGCAGGTCAAGAAAAACATCGGAAGTAAAGGCAAGGCTGTACGCCACTCTTTCACTGACATGAAGCAGTCATATTCCCCGAGCAACCTGTTGCTCTCGGGATTGAAGTCAGTTTCTTCGTATATTCCTGTGGATCACCTGCTTCTGTCCACAGTTCGTACCATCAGACGTAAGCTTCTCAAATGAGATCACGAGTCGAGGCGATCCGGGACATGATGCGTTCCAGAGGCTGGGACGCGGTCGTGTTGACCGGGACAGATCCTCATGTCAGCGAGTATTCGGCGCCACGTTGGCACCAAATCGAGTGGGTCTCCGGCTATACCGGAGAAGGTGAGCTTGTCATCACGGAGGATCATGCCGGACTCTGGACGGACACTCGCTATTTCATACAGGCAGAGAAACAGCTTCAAGGCACAGGAATCGAGCTTCACAAGACCCGGGTCCAGGATCAGGTCCTTATTCCTGAATGGCTCAAGATGCAGTTCGCCGGCTACGATGAAGTGGTTATCGCTGTTGACGGGCTGGGTATCAGCGCTACGGAAGTGATAGAAATAAGGGACACTGTCGGGAAAGACAGGACCGCGATAGCGAATGTCCCGGACTTGCTTTCCAATTTCTGGACGGACAGGCCAGGATATCCCCAAAGCCCTATTATCACTCTCGGAGCCGAGACAGTGGGATGGTCCCGCAAACAAAAGATTGTCTGGATCCGGAAGTGGCTGAAAGACAATGGCTGCGACGCTATTCTCCTGACAGCATTGGACGAGATCGCATGGATGCTTAACGTCCGCGGCCAAGATGTGGCTTACAATCCGGTCGTGATGTCATACCTTTTGGTTACATCCGACACCACTCAATGGTTCGTCCGGAAAGGACCTATTCCTGAGGACGACAACGAGACTGAAGACAGCTTCTATGAGTTGACCGCAAGTGGGGTGAATATCCAGGATTATTCCGACATCGGAATGGCTCTGGCCGGAATGATCGACGATGATTACATCAAAAAGATATTCATTGATCCATCTTCTCTGAATTATGATCTTTACGGAATCCTCAAAGAGAACTCCTTGCAGGACAACGTGGTGACAGGAAAATCTCCGGTAGCGCTCCGGAAGTCGGTCAAAAATGAGGTTGAGATAGCAGGTTTGCGTGAGGCCCATCTGGAAGACGGACTGGCGATGGAGCGTTTCCTCTACTGGCTGGAAACGATGATCGAGGCCGGAGAGCCTCTTAATGAATATGAGTGCTCAGTCAAGCTTCACGAGTTCCGCTCCCAGATCGAGGGTTTCCGCGGAGAAAGCTTCGAGACTATTTCAGCCTATGGCCCAAATGCGGCTTTGCCGCACTACGTCACTCTGGAGGATGGTTCCGCGGAACTGTATGCCAACGGATTATATCTATGTGACTCTGGGGGCCAGTACCTTTTTGGCACCACAGATATAACCAGGACAGTTCCTCTCGGACCTTGTTCCCAACTTGAAAAGGAAGATTATACTCTTGTGTTGAAGGGGCATATCGCTCTTTCTAAGATTGTGTTCCCGAAGGGTACCGCCGGTTGCCAGATCGATGTCATGGCAAGGGCTCCTCTATGGAACTCCAAGAGGAATTTCGGTCACGGGACTGGCCACGGAGTGGGTTTCTACCTCAACGTCCACGAAGGCCCCCAGGAAATCCGTCAGAATTTCAACCGTCAGGCTATTCTGCCCGGAATGGTCACTACCGATGAACCAGGAATATACCGGGAAGGCCGTCATGGCATTCGGCATGAGAATGTCCTTCTCTGTGTTGACGCCGGTGAGAATGACTTCGGACGCTGGCTTCGTTTCGAGCCTTTGACCCTTTGTCATTTCGACACATCTGTTCTGGTTAAGGAACTACTTGACGAAGAAGAGATTAAGTGGCTAAATGACTATAACGAGCGGGTTTTCCGGACCCTCTCGCCTCGACTTCCGTCGGAAATCGCCACATGGCTCCGACAGAAGACTCTTCCGATTATCAGATAATTAAACCTTCGGGATAGGAATCTCGAACTCAGCGTAAATAGGATAATGGTCCGAGATGAATTTCGGGCCATACTTTCCGTCAACGACCTCGTACTCTTCGACTTTCGCATTTCTGACCAAGATGTGATCCGGCCAGCGCACTGCGCTTCCCGGGTTGCCGTAGCCATTATATGTGGCCTTGGTGTCCGGCTTCTTTAAAGTGAAGTTGGCGTCTTTCGCATAAGAGGCAAGCGGGGTGAGGATCCTGTCAGACGAGGACATCTGGAAGTCACCTCCGACAAATACAACCGCATCATCACCAGCTATTTCCTTAATCTTGTCAACCATAAGGGCGGCGCTGCCTTTACCGGCGGCCTCTCCTCCTGAGAATCGGGTGTTGAAGCAGAAGAATATAACTCCGGACTTCTTGTAACGCAATTTCACCCAGTTGGTGTTACGGACGGAGGTGGCGTCCCATCCAGGAGTATCAGCTTCCTGTTTTTCGTTGAGCCAGAAAGAACCGTAGTCCAGCAGTTCGAACTTGTCTGCCCTGAACATGATAGGGTTCTCGTTGAAGGGTATATCTTGATCCACCTGCCCAGGTTTTGAGCTCCGGTCCACCAGCATGTGCTTCTTCAGTTCTTTCATCAAGTCAGCCTTATGGTAGGCGAAGGCCTCCTGGAGGAACAGGACGTCGGGATCGTATTTCTTGATCGCTTTCAGGCAGCCTTTCTTGCGGGCTTCCCAGCTGAAGTCTCCAGCCTCGTCCTTCTCCTGTCCATGGATATTAAAGGACATGACGCTGAGATCTTCTGTCTTCGCCACCGCCGTGGCGCCGGAGAGAACCAGCGCCGCGGCGGAGACAGCAAACAATAATAACTTTCTCATAACCAACGTGTTCTGGTGCTACTTCGAGATCTTGGCGACCCAGCCTCCGCCAGGAGCCATGTGAATATGTACTTTGCCGTCGACAGGCAGGCTTGTATTCACTTTCTTGTAGTCCCGGGCAGCCCTATGGGCATTGACACCGTCCTGAAACACGGTCATTTTCCCGCTCCCGATGAATCCGAGGTCGAGAACAAGGTCACGAGCGTCCCATCCGGTAAGAGCTCCGACGTACCAGTCGTTTCCTTTCCTACGAGCGATGGCCACATATTCTCCGATCTTTCCGCATACCGGAACGGTCTCGTCCCATGTGGTGGGGAATGCGGCGATGAAGTCAGTGCACTCAGGCTCGGCCATATAGTTCGAAGGCGAGTCGCAGAGCATCGTCAAAGGAGCCTCGAAGATCGCATACTCGGCTAACTGGCGGCAGCGGGTGCCCTGGCTCATAGGAGATGAGTTGTTGGGATAGGCGTAGCCCTTGGTGCAGTTGATCATAGCTCCCTGGGTGTAGTCCATCCTTCCGGCGGCCATCCTGACGAACGGGATGGTCACATCGTAGGTCACCTGGTCATATTCCTTGGCTCCCCACTTCATCTGCTCCAGTCCGGCCACACCCTCGTAATTGATGATATTCGGATAAGTCCTTTCCAGGCCGGAAGGTTTGAAGGCACCGTGGAAGTCGACGATCATGTGGTACTTGGCGGCCGTGGCGGCAACCTTCTCGTAGAACTGCATGACAAGCTGGTCGTCACGATCCATAAAATCGACCTTGAATCCCTTGATACCCAGCTTGGAATAGTGCTTGAACACGCCCTCGATGTCCTTGTCGACAGCCTTATAGCCGGCCCAAAGGATGAGCCCTACGTTCTTTGACTTGGCGTAAGCCGTAAGCTCATTGAGATTTATTTCGGGAACAACCTGGAACAGGTCTGTCTTCTTGTTGACCGCCCAACCCTCGTCGAGAATCACATACTCGATGCCATGCTTGGAAGCGAAGTCGATATAGTACTTGTAAGTCTCGTTATTGATTCCGGACACGAAGTCCACACCATAGATATTCCAATCATTCCACCAGTCCCAGGCGACCTTTCCGGGTTTGATCCAGTTCCAGTCAACGTTCTGGTCGGCTGGCTCACCGAGAAGCCAGGTCAGATCGGAGTTCACGAGGTTTTTCTCATCCTCGAACACACCCACTATTCTCCAAGGGAAGCTGCGGCCAGCCTCGGCCGAAACGATATAGTTCTTGCGGGATTTGACGACTCCCTGCAGGTTGTTATGTCCGCCTATCTCAATCTTGTCGGGGACAGGGGCGTTGACACCCTTCAGGGTCTTGTTGCCCTGGCCATCAAGATATAGTCCAGGATAGTCCCTAAGGTCAGACTCTGTGATCATCACCTTTACCCCGTCGAAAGCGTCAACCACGAGCGGGAGGAACGCGAGGCGCTTTGGGTCCCAAGATGAGAGGTTGATGTGCTGGTAATAGTTCTCGAAAGAGTTAGTGAACTGAGCCTCAATAGATCCCCCGTCACGGACATAAGGCACCCATGCCATCCAGTCCTGTGGGAAATTGAGATCGACCTGCTCTGATTTGACTTTGAACTTGCCTCTCTTAGCGGTGGAAATGAACCTATATGCCACAGCATTGTCGAATGCGCGGAACTCGATGGAGTAGTCTTTAAAATTAAGGGTCAAAGAGTTGTAGACATTGTCCACGACAGATTTCTTGTAAGCGACAGCAGGGATACTCTCGACAACCTTACCGGTCTGAACGTTTTTGACCTTGCCTTCCCCAAAAACTGTCCCGTTGTCAAGATTCATGGCGATCTCTGATGGCTTGAGGATGGTCTTTCCTTTGAAAGTAATTGAATATGAGACCTTTCCATTAGCTTTTATCTCGGCCTTGATCTTTCCGTCAGGAGAGGAGAGAGTCCAAGATGTCTTGGCGGCGAATCCCGTCACAGGCAAGCACACCGCCACCAATGTGGCGAAGAAAAGTGATTTCAATGTTTTACCCATAATAACTCAATTTTTGTGGTCAGAGTGACTCTAACATGTAAAAATAAACAATTCTGATAAAATTTGTAAATTTGTAGTAATAAAATCTTTTAAGATGGCGAAAGGCAAGGCTCCCGAAGATACCCCGCTGATCAAACAGTTTTTCTCTGTGAAAGCCCAGCACCCCGAGGCTGTGTTGCTTTACAGGGTGGGGGATTTTTATGAGTCTTACTCAGACGATGCTGTGCTCGTCAGCAAGGTGCTCGGAATCATCCAAACCCGCAAATCCAACGGAGATAAAGGATATGTCGAGATGGCCGGCTTCCCGCATCACGCCTTGGATAACTATCTCCCTAAACTTGTTCGGGCAGGTTATAAAGTCGCTGTCTGCGACCAATTGGAAGACCCGAAATTCGCCAAGAAACTTGTTAAGAGAGGTGTGACGGAACTTGTCACACCAGGAATCGCTTTCAACGACCAACTCCTTGACCAGAAAGAGAATAACTTCCTGGCTGGGCTCACTTTCGACAAAGATGAGTGCGGAGCCGCTTTCCTGGATGTTTCCACAGGATCATTCCAAGTCGCCCAGGGATCTCTTGATTACATAGGAACTCTTTTGGCGTCGCTTAATCCGAAGGAGCTCGTGATCCAAAGAGGATATGAGAAGGGTGTCAAGCAAAGATATGGGGAAAGCCTCTACATTTCCTCGGTGGAAGAGTGGGCTTTTGTATATGACGCCGCGGTCGAGAGGCTTAAAAAGCAGCTGAAAGTCGAGTCCCTGAAGGGGTTTGGAGTTGAGAAATACCCTCTGGGCATATGCTCGGCTGGAGCCTTGATGGTCTATCTTGAGCAGACCCAGCACACCGGCCTTGGGAATATATGCTCGATTTCGCGCATCGATGGTGACAAGTTCGTCTGGATGGACAAGTTTACGATGCGTAACTTGGAGATATTCAATTCTTCAGGCGGAGGCGAGGGAGTCAGTCTCGTCTCGGTCATCGACAAATGCTCGTCTCCGATGGGCGCCAGGCTCCTGAGGAATTGGTTGGCTATGCCGGTTATGGATATTCCGGAACTTGAGAGCCGTTACGACTGTGTCCAGCGTTTCGTCGGAAATGACGAGGAAAGAGACAAGATAAGGGATCTTATCGGAGGGATAGGCGATCTTGAGAGAATCATATCCAGGGCGGCTATGGGTAGGGTGGTTCCCAGGGAGGTGATGCAATTGAGCCGGGGTCTGGAAAGGATGGTTCCGGTCAAGGAGATATGCGAAGGGAGCGGAGTGAAAGCCCTAGCGAGCCTCGCTTCTGGTATGCGGGACTGTTCCGCGTTGAGGGACGAGATCGTCCGGGTGATGGATCCGGAACCGGCCGCCGCTGTTGGCAAGGGACCGGTGATCGGTAAGGGCGTGGATACGGAGCTTGATGAATTGAGGGATATATCCTCAGGAGGTAAAGACTATTTGCTAAGGCTCCAGCAGAGTGAGGCTGAACGAACCGGAATCAGTTCTCTTAAAATAAGTTACAACAATGTGTTCGGCTACTATATCGAAGTTCGCAACACGTTCAAGGACCTGGTTCCCCCAGAATGGATACGAAAGCAGACTCTTGTCAACGCGGAGCGCTACATCACCGCCGAACTGAAGGAATACGAGGAGAAAATCCTGAGTGCCGAGGATCGGATATACGCCTTGGAGACGAAGATATATTCAGACCTCGTAGCCCTCATTCAGAAGAATATAGCCGCCATACAGGCAAATTGCCGGATAATCGCCAGGCTGGATGTTCTGGCGGGCTTTGCGGAGCTGGCGGTAAGGAACAAGTACTGCCGTCCGGAGATCACGAAAGACCTTACCCTTGACATAAAGGGCGGTCGTCACCCGGTCATCGAGACGCTGATGCCTCCGGGCGAGGAATATGTCCCCAATGATGTCCACCTCGACGATAAAAAGCAGCAGATCATCATACTTACCGGTCCCAATATGGCCGGAAAATCAGCCTTGCTGCGCCAGACCGCGTTGATCGTCCTGCTTGCCCAGATTGGATCCTTTGTTCCTGCCGAAAGCGCGAGGATAGGGTATTTCGACAAGATATTCACCCGTGTCGGAGCCTCTGACAACATCTCCCGTGGCGAATCCACTTTCATGGTTGAGATGCTGGAGACCTCTATGATCCTACACAACCTTTCAGCCCGTTCCCTTGTCCTTTTGGACGAGATTGGCCGCGGCACATCAACTTACGACGGAATGTCGATAGCCCGGGCCATAGTGGAATATATCCACGAATATGGAAAGGGTGCCAAGACTCTGTTCGCTACGCATTATCATGAACTCAATGACTTGGAAGAGATATATCCAAGAGTCAAGAATTTCCACATAGCGGTCAAGGAAGTCGGCACTCAGGTAATATTCCTTCGCAAACTGAAAGAAGGTGGAACCGCACATAGTTTCGGAATCCATGTCGCAAGGATGGCTGGTATGCCCAAAGAGGTTGTACAAAGCGCCGAGAACACGTTGAAGGCTCTGGAAATGAATGATTCAGAGCATCTTGTGAGCGACAAGAAAGGACAGATCAAAAAGCCGGTCCAGACAAAGGCCGGAACCTTGGAAAGTGATGGGTCGCTCCAATTGTCGTTCTTCCAACTGGACGATCCGACCCTGTCCTCGTTGAGGGACAAACTTGCCTCGGCGGATCTTAATAACATGACTCCACTACAGGCTTTTGACTTGCTCCGCTCCATGAAAGACGAGCTTGGAGTATGATAATCTATCTTACAGGCAGCCCAACCCGTTATGGGGAACCAAGCTTTACCGAAGACAACGGTTTTCTCGCCGATGTCAAGGCTTCATTGGCGAAAGTCACAGGCGGACATCCGCCGAGAGTTCTACTTGTGAGCGCCGCTCCGGATGATCGTGGCTTCACCGAATCCGTGCTGAAGGGGATGAGTGATTGTATCCACAAATCGGATATTGAGACGGAAAGCATCACGATGCTGGACCGCAGGAACGCGTCGCAAGCCCCAAGTCTGGTTGAAAGCGCTCACTGGATCGTCTTATGCGGCGGTCACGTTCCAACCCAGAATAAGTTTCTGCATGAGATCAATTTGAAATCCCTGCTTCAGGGATTTCAAGGTGTTCTGATGGGTTGCAGCGCCGGCAGTATGAACTGCGCCGGGACCGTATATTCTCACCCTGAGCTTCCCGGCGAGGCTGTGAATCCTGGGTACAAACGATGGCTGAGAGGTTTGGAACTAACTGATATCCAGCTTATTCCTCACCTTGAACAGGTTCGTTACGCCTCTGTGGATAATCTCAGGTTATTTGAGGACATAGCTTTCCCGGACAGTTGGAACCATCGTTTCTACACTTTCAAGGATGGTGGTTATGTGAAAATTGTTAACGGAAAACCAACCCTTTACGGGGAGGCTTTCGAAATCAGCCGCGGATCTATGCGCCGTGTCTGTGAAGAGAATAAAACTTATAGCTTTATGAATCTGATTTTCATTTCCCCACATTTTCCGCAAACCTATTGGCACTTCTGCGCCGGGGCTAAAGCCAACGGTGTTAACGTGTTGGGTATCGCGGACACCAACTACGAGAACCTGCCTCTTGAGCTGCGTCAGAATCTGGACGATTACTATAAAGTGGATAATCTTGAGGATTATGACCAGATGTACCGTGCTGTCGCGTGGTTCGCTCACAAATGGGGCAAAATCGACTGGATAGAGTCCAACAATGAATATTGGCTGGAGCAGGACGCTCGTCTACGCACGGACTTCAATGTCACCACGGGCATCCAGACAGATCATATAGCCGCCATAAAGAACAAGAGCGAGATGAAAAAGTACTACGCTCTTGGCGGAATTCCCACGGCAAGGCAAATCAAAGGTTCTGAAGGACTTGCGAAAGTAAAGGCTTTCGCAAGGAAGACTGGTTACCCGATAATCGCCAAGCCGGACAACGGGATGGGAGCGGGAGGAACAACTAAAATACACAATATTAAAGAGTTGGAAGCCTGGTTTGAGAAACGTCAGAGCAGCTGCTCTCTCTATGTGTTTGAGGAGTTTATCACTGGTCTTCTGGTGAGCTATGACGCGATATTCAACTCCAAAGGCGAACCGATATTCGAGAACAACTCAGTGTTTCCCACACCCGTTATGGAGATTGTGCACAACAATCTGGACTGCTGCTATTGGACAAACAAGACGGTTCCGGCAAAACTTGCCGCGATAGGCCGCCGCACGGTAAAGGCTTTCGGGATAAAGAGCAGATTCGTCCACCTGGAGTTCTTCCAGCTTGACAGGGATCGGGAAGGCTTGGGCAAGAAAGGTGATTATGTGGGCCTTGAAGTGAATATGCGCCCGCCAGGGGGCTATACTCCGGATATGATGGACTATGCTCATCAGACGGATGTCTTTCAGATTTGGGCTGACATGGTTGCTTTCGACGAGGCTCGTAAACCTGTCGGCGAGAACGCCTATGTGGGATATGTCGGCCGGAGGTATTCCCATACTTACAAGCATAGCCATCAAGACCTGCTGAACCGTTATGGCCAGGCTGTATGCATGTGTGAGCGGGTTCCATACGCCCTTTCAGACGATCTTGGAGACATGGCTTACATCGTTCGTCTCAATTCCAAGGCGGAGATAGAAGCCTTCTTTAAGTACGCCACGGAGGAATATGCCTAGTTAAGCATCGAAATAACGCTTTTTTTCTTAAATTTGAGAGTTTGAGAAAGATACGGTATTCCGATGAAACGGGTCTTGATAATCACATATTACTGGCCGCCATCTGGTGGTTCCGGTGTGCAGAGATGGGTCAAGTTTGCCAAATACCTTCCAAAAGAGGGTTGGCAACCTGTCATCTACACTCCTGAGAATCCCGAGCTGACGACCATAGACAAGACTCTCGCCGAGGAGATCCCGCCGGAAGCGGAGATTGTCAAGACCCATATTTTCGAGCCTTACGGCATCTATCGCAAACTTATGGGTAAAGGCAGTTCGACTGACTTGAAGGCCTTGACCTCAGCTGGTTCTGATGGTAACGAGGTCAATCCTGTCAATGGGGGTAAAAAGTCTTGGAAGCAGAAACTATCATTATACATAAGGGGTAATTTCTTTATTCCGGATCCGAGAATCATGTGGGTGAGGCCTTCTGTCAAGTTCCTTAAGAGTTACTTGAAGAAGCATCCGGTAGACGCCATCGTCTCAACCGGACCTCCGCAGAGCATGCACCTTATCGGTCTGAAACTGTCGCGGGCCACAGGTCTTCCCTGGTTGGCTGACTTCCGCGATCCTTGGACTAAGATATTTTATTTCAAGCATTTGGAACTCACTCCTAAATCTGAGGCCAAGCATCAGGCTTTGGAGAAAAAGGTGGTGGATGGCGCGACAAGGGTAATTGCCGTATCCCCGATGGTCAAGAAGGATTTCGAGGCCATTACCTCCACTCCGGTGGAACTGATAACCAATGGTTTTGATGAAGAGGATTTCAATGATCCTTTCGAGGCTGATGAATATTTCAACATCACACACACCGGTCTTTTCGCTTCGGATGGTGATCCTGAGATTCTCTGGAAGGTGCTGTCAGCCAAATGCCAGGATGATAAAGAATTCCGGAAATTACTAAGAATCAGGCTTGTAGGGAAGACGGATCAGGAAATTGTGAATTCAATTGAGGCCGCCGGGCTCGGACCTAATCTTGTGAACCTCGGCTACCAGAGTCACGAGGTCGCGGTCAGGGAGCAGAGAAACGCTTCCGTTCTGATCCTTCCTTTGAGAAAGGAGCCTGAGTATGAGGCGGTTCTTCCAGGAAAGTTGTTTGAATATCTTGCTTCCCGCAGGCCGATTCTTGGAATAGGTCAGACGGACGGAGCGATGGCTCAGGTTGTCAGGAACACAGGATCCGGAATAGTGTATGATTGGAATGAGGAGCAGAAGATACGCCGATGGGTTGATTTCAGTTGGGAGGAGTTCAAAAACCATGAGCTGCTGGACAATGCCACCGATATATCCATGTACAGCCGTCGCAGGCTGACTAAACGTCTTGCCTCCCTTCTTGAAGAAATAACTAAAAGCTGATGAACAAGACACAGAAAAATATTCTCACTTACGTAGGTATCCTCCTGCTGTTTGTCGTCCTGGCATATTCATTTGTGCCGCAGGTATTGACAGGAAAGCAGGTCAACCAGAGCGATATCACAGGCTACCGAGGGATGGTACACGAAAGTGATGTGTGGCAAGGTATCAATGAAGGACAAGCCCCAAGATGGACAGGATCCATGTTCAGCGGGATGCCTAACACCGCTTTCAAAGAGTCCCATGAGGGAGATTGGACTCAACCTGTTTTCGACTTGATGTTCAAAGGTCATCGCCCGGCTAATTGGCTGATTATTTCCTTGATTGGCGCGTTCCTTTTGATGCTCGCGCTCGGAATAGATAAAATCCTGGCGATCGGTGGCGCGATAGCCATCACATTCTGCTCGTATAATTTCCAGATTATCCAGGTCGGACACAACACCAAAATGCGCGCTCTGGCCCTGCTGCCTTATGTCCTGGCGGCTGTCATATTCACCTATAAAAGCGCCTTGGGCAAAGAAGGAAAATGGAAGGATTGGCTGCCCGTCACATTGCTGGGAGCGGCCTTGTTCGGTCTGTCCCTTGGCCTTCAGATAAAGGCCAACCACCAGCAGATAACCTACTATCTCGCTTTGATGATAGCGATCTATGTGATAGCGCTTTTCATCAGTCTGACTGTCGGTAAGGAGCTCAAAACCAAAGCTGTGCGATTCTTTGCCGCATCTGGTTTGCTGCTCGTCCTGGGGCTGGCGGGTATCGGCACCAACACCATCAAGCTGGCTCCTCTTTATGAATATACCCAATACACGATGAGGGGCGGTTCCGAGCTTTCCCATCCTGAAGGAGGCACGGTAAATAATGATGGTCTTCAGATCGATTACGCCACAGCGTGGTCTTACGGTTGGGAAGAATTGCCTAACTTAATGATACCCAACTTCAACGGAGGTTCCTCCGCCGGATCTGTCAATCCTAATAAATCTGAGGTTGTCAAACTCTTCAAGCGTGCGGGCCAGGGTAACCCGAAAGACATGGCCAAGTCATTGCCTTTGTATTGGGGACCCCAGCCGTTTACGGCAGGACCAATGTATATGGGTGCCATTTCGGTCTTCCTTTTCCTGCTAGGCTTGTTCCTTTACAAGGGAAAGGAGAAATGGTGGATGCTTGCCGCTACTATCCTCGCGGTGTTCCTCGCCCTCGGAAACCATTTCATGTGGTTCACGAAACTGTTCTACAACTATGCGCCGATGTACAACAAGTTCAGGACGGTTTCAATGGCCTTGATAGTGTTGCAGTTCACCTTACCCATGCTTGGCTTCTTGATTCTCGACAGGATATTCAAGAATGAATATTCAAAGAAGGAATTCATGAAGGCTTGCTGGCCAGCTCTCGCGTTGACCGCCGGATTCTGCCTCCTTTGTGTGTTGATTCCGGGAATAGCCGGTTCGTTCACAGGATCTTCTGACGCTAATATGCAAGATGTTGTGGCGGATGCCCTTAGGGCTGATCGCAGGCATCTGTTCGTCATAGACTCGCTTTGGTCGATGGTCATGATCCTAATGGCTTTCGGTCTTATACTTTGGGCATACAGCGTTCCTTCAAAGGCCCCTAAATCCTATGCTTCCGATCCTCATATCGGCAAAGCCAGGCGTTTTGAGGCAATGGTTGGAATATGCCTTCTGGTATTCGTGAATATGTTCGTGGTGGGCAAGCGGTATCTGAACGATGATGACTTCGTGACTCCTCGCCAGCTTCAGAACCAATTCAACCAGAGGACAGTAGATAAGATCATCCTGGAGGATAAGTCTCCTTCGTACAGGATCTTGGACATAACCTCGGACATATTCAATGACTCTTTCAATCCTTATTGGCACAAGAGCATCGGAGGTTACAGTCCCGCGAAGCTCCAGAGGTATCAAGACTTGATTGACAGGTATCTTATAAAGGAAATCCAAAGCATCTACGCTCCTCTTTCCGGTGCCAAGACTATAGCTGATATGGAAGCCGCTCTTCCGGAAAAACAGATGCTTTCCGCTTTGAATATGAAATATCTCATTGTAAGCCCGGACGCTCCTCCTGTGACCAACCATTACGCTTTCGGAAACGCTTGGTTTGTGGATAATTTCGTCGATGCGGCGACTCCTGACGATGAGATAGGCCTTATCGCGACCACAAACCTCCGCTCCACCGCTATCATCGGCGCCGATTTCAAGGATGCTGTCCGCTCCTTCAACTCTATTGGAGGGTTGCAGGCAGCAGTTGAGAGTCAGGATTTTATCCAGATGACTTATTATAGTCCCGACGAACTCCATTATCACTATTCCGCCGCTTCGGACCGTCCGGTCGTGTTCAGCGAGGTATATTACCCTAAGGGCTGGCATGCCAGTGTTGACGGTAATGATTTGCCTTTGTATCGCGCGGACTGGATTCTTCGCGGAGCTATTCTTCCGGCTGGTGAGCATGACATCGTGATGCGATTTGACCCCAAGATATACACTGTCAGCACCAATGCTTCGAGGGCTTCGTCCATCACGCTGTTCCTATTGCTGGCGGCGGCTGTCGCCGGGATGTTCCTGGGCCGTAAAAAACAAACCGAATAATCGTTTAACTACTTAATATATAACATTATGGAAGAGAACAAACCTCAAGAGACCATTGATCCTAGGGATCTTAATGGTGATGGAAAAGTTACACTCAGCGAGAAAATCCAGTATGCTGCCGGACAGGCTGCCGAAAAGGCTAAGGTAGTTTATTCCGAGGCCAAGGAGAAGACCGTAGAGGTCGCTGGAAAGGTCGCCGTGAAGAGCAAAGAGGTCGCCGGAAAGGTGGCTGACAAGAGCAAGGAGCTTTATGCTGAGGCCAAAGAGAAAGCCGGTGATCTGAAAGAGAAGGCCGCCGACAAGATCGACACAGCCAAGCAGAAGATCCAGGAGAAGAAAGGCGAAAGCGAGGCTTAGTCATGAAAAGGCATGGTTTCGCTGCCGTGGCCATATTGTGCTGCGCCCTGACTGTTTCAGGGTGCAGCATTTTTAGGGCCGCCGGCAAGCTCGGCAGATTGTTCGGAGGCGGGAAAAAGTCCACTGTCACCACAATCGTGAAGATTATCGGCTCGGTGTTGGGCCAGTTCTATGACACGACCACAAAGAAGGCATTGGTAGGTTCTTGGGTTTATGAAGAGCCCGCCATCCAGTTCGAGAGCCAAAACCTGCTTGACAAGGCTGGTGGCGTTGTGGCAAGCCAGAGCGTAGCCGATAACATCACTCCGTATTTCGAGATGTTGGGCCTTAAGACGGGTGGCATCGCTCTTGACTTGCGTGAGGACAATACGTGCACCATTACCCTTGGCGGTCAGACGATTGACGGCACCTATGAGTTCGACGATGAGACGAAGAAACTGTCCTTGATAGCGGGGTTTATTCCGCTTCCGGCCGCTTATCTCTCAATCGTGAACAACCAGATGGCGATGACCTACGACTCCAGCATGCTGCTGAACCTTATCAAGGTCATAGGATCGACTTCCAACCAGTCGACATTCTCATCCGTCGCTTCCCTCGCTGATACTTACGACGGAATGAAGACCGGCTTCACCTTCAAGAAGTCGAAATAATCTAAATATTACTGGCCGGTGTACTGGCCGATAAAGAAGATAGCCCCAGTGCTGACCTCTGTGATAGCATAAAGGAAAGGCCTGTCGGCGTGGAACTCTATGACTCCGGACGGAGGCAATTCTATTGAGTTCTTCCTCATAGTGACATCAGTGACAGCGGCCGCTTCGGATCCTTGCTCATCGACTTTGATCTTCGCCTTGTGGATGACTTTGTCGACATAGACAGGGAGTGTGGTCATATCCGAGAAATCAGCGATAGGCAGGAATGCTTGATGTATTCCCATCTTGTCAAGTATCTCAGCCATGTTGTCGATACTGAACTCACTCTCAAACGAAGGGAGTTTCACATCCGCCTTAACTTCGGACATGCCGGAAACAACAGAATTCCAGGTGTTTATATCTAACGAAGATTTGACATCCCCGATAGTTTTTCCGCTTTCCGGAAGAAAGACCAGCATCCTGAAAGCCTGGTTGCCGTACGGAAGGCAGAGGACGCTGCCTGCGCCAGGAATCTTGCCATAGTTGAAATTCGCCTTCTGCCACATCATATTCACGGAAATCTTCGAACCATTCTCAAGTATGAACATTTCCTTTTTGGTGTCACTCTTTTTGAATTGGCTGGACCAGATGCCCTTGAAGTAAGTGGCATTGAGGAAATGGGCGAATTCATTAGGCTTGACCGGCTCTTTGAGGAGTTCGGGAATCATCCCGTGGGTCTTTTCACCACACCACTTGTTGATGAAACTTTTCACGTCTTCCTTGGAGAAGTCCTTATAGTATACAAGGGCATCGTAATAAGTCTCAACGGCTTTCGCGAAACTGTCTTTCAATTTGGCGCCCCCTCCACTATTGACCACCGCCGCATTCGCTATTTCTATTTTCGTTGAGGGATCCACTTTGGCGGATTCTTTCAGCATTTTCGAGCAGAACTCGTTCATCGATCCGGTATCCTGCCCGAAGCCAAGAGTCTTGTTGATCTCTTCTTTTGTCGTCCCGACCGCGCCGTTGTTGACCATTCCGAAAGCGAAAGTCACGCTGAGCGGAGACAGAAGCATGCTCTTACCTTTTTCTGTCGCGGAAGCGTTCTTGAAAAGCTCAAGGGCGAAGGTGTTGTTGGCCTGTACATATTCCGTCTCCGCTCTAGTCAAGGTGATGTCTTTTCGCGGGATCAACTCGTCAGCCGGGACGGTATCATCATCAGTATTAACCTTATCACAAAAAGTGAAGGTGACGAGAGCCATAGTGGTCAATAATATATACCTGCGGATATTCATGGTCAAAAACTTTTAAACTACATGTGAGATTATCCCGCGGCTTGGGCGATAGTGCGGGCAAGGTCAAGGAAAGCGAGCGCGTCCGGTCGGGTTGAGAGGGCCGAGGGTTCTCCGGAGTCTCCTCCCTCACGGATGCTTTGGACTATGGGAATCTGGCCGAGAAGCGGAATCCCATACTTTTCCGCCATCTTGCGGCCACCGTCTTTGCCGAATATAAAGTACTTGTTTTCAGGTAGTTCCTCTGGAGTGAACCAAGCCATATTCTCAACAAGTCCGAAAATGTGGCGGTTAACATGTTCGTTTCGGAACATGTTGACACCCTTCTCCACATCTGAGAGAGCTACTGGTTGTGGCGTTGTGACAATCACAGCTCCTTCCATCGGGATGTCATTCACAAGTGATATGTGGATGTCGCCGGTTCCCGGAGGCATGTCAATGAGCAGGAAGTCCAAGACACCCCACCGGACCTGCAGAATCATCTGTTTCAAGGCGTTGCAGGCCATGGGACCTCTCCATATCAAAGCTTGTCCGGGTTCGGCGAAATAGCCGATGGACATCCATTTGACCCCGTATTTCTCGATAGGAAGAATGATTTCTTTACCTTCTCCATTTTCCTCCGCGGCTGGGACCTCGTTCTCCGTGCCTGTCATCAGTGGAACCGATGGTCCATACACGTCAGCGTCAGCGAGTCCGACCCGGTAACCGAGTCTGGCCAGCGCCACGGCAAGATTGACCGCGACTGTGGATTTGCCCACGCCGCCCTTTCCGGAAGCGATACCTATGATGTGACGGACATTGTTCAGTTCCTCTAAACCCAAATCCAATCCAGGCTTCTTTTTTGGAGCCTCTTCCTTGACGATTGTCTTGACCTCCACCTCGGTCCCTGCGGGGGCGTTACGAATAATAGTCGCTCGGGTGGCTCCGACAAGATATTCAGTCAGCGGGTCACGCCTTTTCGGGAAAGCAAGCGTCACACTAACCTTGTTTCCTTCCACGGAGACGGAGTCAACCATCCCCAACTCTATTATATTCTGGCTCCCTTTGGCGGGATGGACCACCTCTAGGAGCCAGCTTTTGATTTCAGTATCAGTCATTTACTTTACAAGATTCATTTCTTTCAGAAGGTATCCGGCGCCACCGAACTTGTCCATCAAGAAGAGGACATAGCGGATGTCGACACAGATGCACCTCTGCAGGTCGGGCTCGAACATAACGTCGCTGGACATGCTCTCCCAGTTGCCATCGAAGGCAAGACCGATAAGTTCACCGTCAGCGTTTAAAACGGGGCTGCCGGAGTTACCGCCGGTGATGTCATTGTTGGTGAGGAAGCAAACTGGCAAATTACCGTCAGCCATGGCATACTGGCCATAGTCCTTGGCGTTGTAGAGATCCTTGAGCTTGGCGGGAACCTTGAACTCATAGTTGTCCGGATCCTCTTTCTCCATAACGCCCTTCAAGGTGGTGAAGTAGTTGTACATCAACGCGTCTTTCGGGGAATAAGGCAACACGCTACCATAGGTGAGTCTCATGGTGAAGTTGGCGTCGGGATAGGTGGCCTTGCCTTTTTGCCACTCGAGCAAACCGGCCGTGAAAGCCTTGGAGCCTTCCCTGATGTCATCAGCACCGGCATTTCCACCGGCGGGCCTGCGTCCGCCCATTCCGCCTCCCATGCCCATCTTGACATAGGTCATAAGCAAGGAATTCATCAGCTGGTTCACCGGGTCATCCTGGACGGCTTTGAAGCCCTTCTCCGCGACAGCGGCCCTAAGTTTCTCGGGAGAAGTGAAGATGCTGTTGTCGTAGAGGTTGTTGACATAGCTGTCGATGTCGAGGTTCTTGAAGTCGCCCAGCCCATCGAGATAATATTCGGGCTTGGACTTCTCACGGTAATATTTCAGCAAGGCGGCGGCCTCCTCGCGGTCGAGGGGCTCGTAATAGTCTTGATATCTCTTGGCTTGCGCGACTATCGCGGCCTCAAGGGCGGCAGTGGAATCCATCCCATCTCTCAGACCTCTCGCCAGGGTGTTCTGGATACCGCTGGAGAATCCCATCAGCTCGATGTTGGCGACAGTCTCACCAATCAATTGCATATCAAGGGCTGTGGTGTTGGCCTCAACTCCGTTTTTGATCTTTTCGAGAGCGTCACCGTACTTGGCCTGACGCTTCTTGTTCTTGCCGACCCACTTCATGAAGTCAGCCTCTTTCTGCTGCTCTTTCTCGATGATTCCGAGGTTCTTGAAGGCGAGTCTCTCACCCTGCCACTTCTTCCAACCATTTGCTGAGCCAGCGTACTTGTTGGCATATTTCAGGCGGATTGAAGGATCGGTCTCCATCCATTTCCACATGATGTCCTGGCGCAGGGTCCTGGCGTCGATAGAGACAGCCTGGCGGTCAAGCATAGCCTTGAGCTGGGCCTCAGTCTGGAACCTCTGGGTACTGCCAGGATAGCCCATAATCATGGCGTAATCGCCCTGCTGGACACCCTTGAGGGAAACCTTGAGGGACTGGGCGGGAACATAAGGCTTGTTGGAAGGGGAGTAGGCGGCCGGCTCGTTGTCAGCTCCGGCATATACCCTGAACATTGAGAAGTCACCGGTGTGGCGGGGCCACATCCAGTTGTCAGTCTCACCTCCGAATTTACCGATAGATGCCGGAGGGGCACCGACGAAACGGACATCTGTGTAAGTCTTGTAAACAATCAGGTACCAGACATTCTCGTTATAGAATGAGGTCACCGACACCCTGCAATTGGGATTGTTTTCCTGGGCGGCCTTCTGAAGAGCCTGCATGGTGGCGTTCTGATCCTCGGCTTTAGCCACGGCGTCAGTAACGTCTGTCATGCTGACAAGATAGGTCACCGAAAGCCCCGGAGCGGGGAGTTCCTGCTCACGGCTCATGGCCCAATAACCATCCTCGAGATAGTTGTGCTCATCAGAGGAGAGGGCCTGGATGGTGGAATATCCGCAATGGTGGTTGGTCACAAGGAGACCCTGGTCGGAAATCATCTCTCCGGTGCAGCCGCCTCCGAAGATGACTATGGCATCCTTTAGGGAAGAATGGTTGACACTATAGATCTGCTCAGGGGTAAGCCTGCAGCCGAGATCTTTCATGGCTCCGGCGTTGAGTTTCTGGATGAGGGGGAGAAGCCACATTCCCTCATCGGCCATAGCGCTTGTGGCTATCAACATAGCCGCGGCGATTGAGCAAAGGATTCTTTTCATTATGATTCTTTTATATGTGTTACTTGCTTTGTTTATAAGTGTTACAAAAATAATCAAAATAACGAAGGTTCTAACGCTTTCGGATGAAAACTACGCCGGTGGTATGGAGTCGGGCCATATTCCTTCAGCGCTTGAATATGCTCTGGGGTAGGATATCCGAAATTGCGGTCCCATCCGTATTGGGGATACTCCAGGGCAAGCGCACGCATCCTTTCGTCCCTCCAGGTTTTTGCCAGAACGGATGCGGCGGCGATAGAGGCGTAAGTGGCGTCACCGTGGATTACTGTTTTGTAGGAGGAGAAACCGTAACCTTCAAAAGGTCGGAACTTGTTGCCGTCTATAAGAAGGAAATCTGGCTTCGGATCCAATCTCAGTACAGCACGCTGCATTCCGGTCACTGAAGCCCAAAGGATATTCAACTGGTCAATTTCCTCAGCCTCAACTGCTTCTACTGCCCAAGCCAAGGCTTCTTTCTCGATAATAGGACGCAGCAATTCCCTGTCCTTTTCGCTCATCTGCTTTGAGTCATTAAGGAGGGGATGGTAGAAATCCGGAGGCAATATGACCGCCGCGGCGTACACTGGACCGGCCAACGGCCCCCTTCCGGCCTCGTCGCAGCCAGCTTCAAGCCTTCCGGCCTCGAGATATGGTAGAAGATGATGTTCCCGTGGCATTATCTGGAATGATCTAGCCACAAAGATAGACAATTCCCGACGTTAATCCTTGCCACTAGTGAGCCTTTCGATCAGTAGCTCCTGGGTAGAGATGATCCTGTCTTTGTCTTGGATGGATTCCCGCAGTCGCCTTATCTCCATTTCTCTGATTTGGATCTCGTTTATATAATGCTTTTCCAACTCGATCATTTTGTCTCCGTAAGACTGTTTCAAATCGGCGAAAATGTTGGTGGCGTTCCTCACCGGCTCATAACCGTTCACTAGCTCAGCCGCGGACACTCCTAACAATGCGGCGCATTTTAGGTAATTCTCGTTTATAATGCGAGTCTTTCCATGTTCGATTTTCTGGTAGGCTGGTAAGGATATATCGAGTAACTTAGCGACCTTGGCCTGCGTCAGGCCACGGGCCAATCTCGCTTTCAGCAAGTTGCCCTTCAATGTGGCTTCATCCAGTATGTGGTCGTCATCCATATTCAGATTCTCTCGTTAACGCGAAGATATCCAACGAGACTCGTTTTATTGATAAACCAAAAGTTTGTATAACCAACCAAAGGTTATTAAAATACATATCTATTTGATAAAAAACAGAAATAAAACTTATCAAACCCCCTGCATTCGCATAAATATCTGATTACTTTTCTCCACTTTTGTCAAGACGAAAAAACAAAAGAATGACGATGCGGAATATAATGGAAGACTATGCCGCTTTTGAGCGGGCGATGGACGAGGACAGGGTATACCTCGACCTCTGTTTCGAAGAGATTTGCGCCGCGATCGGTGCGGACAAAAAGACCCTTGACAGACTGATTTTGAGCGAAATCGGGGTGGATGGCGAGAGCCTTGTTGACTTTTATCGGTCGAAGTTTGGCTAATGGGGTTTTTTTCCTTAAATTTGCCCGTCTATGCCCAATTGTCAAAGACAGATCATAATTAATCACTTATAGAAATGAAGGAATATTCAACAAAAGACATCCGCAACGTCGTCCTGATCGGAAGCTCCAAGTCTGGTAAGACCACGTTGTCCGAGGCCATGCTCTTCGAGGGCAAAGTGGTCGACCGCAGGGGTACGGTGGAAGGAAAGAACACTGTTTCTGACAACACCGAATTCGAGCAGACAAACCAGAAGTCGGTTTATGCCACTCCGCTTTACGCTGAGTTCATGAACACTAAGTTCAACATCATCGACGCTCCTGGTTCCGATGACTTCTGCGGTGGCGCCATTTCGGCGTTCAAAGTCTGCGAGTCAGCTATCCTTACCGTCAACGCCCAGCAGGGTGTCGAGGTGGGTACTGAGATCTTTGCCCGCTACGCTGACCAGTACAACAAGCCCATGATCGTGGCTGTCAATCAGCTGGACACCGAGAAAGCCAACTGGGATCACACCCGTGACACCCTTAAGGAAGCTTTCGGTAAGAAGGTCGTCTTCGCCCAGTTCCCGGTCAATCCCGGTCTTGGATTCGATGGCATCGTGGATGTTATCACAATGAAGTATTACCACTTCACTGACGACAACGGCAAGTTCGAGGAGTCTGACATCCCCGCCCAGTATGCTGATGAGGCTGAGGAGATGCGTATGGAACTCGTCGAGAAGGCCGCCGAGGGTGATGACGCCCTCATGGAGAAGTATTTCGAGACGATGGAGCTCTCCATTGACGAGATCAGGGCCGGTCTGAGCGCCGGTATGGCCGCCAGGGAGGTTATGCCCGTCTTCTGCCTCTCCGCCAGGAAGGATCTCGGAGTCAAGAGGCTCATGGAGTTTGTCGTCAACGTCGCTCCTTCACCCGTCGGAGAGGTCAACAAGACCATCGGCGGCGCTGAGGTCAAGTGCGATCCCACTGGTCCTGTCAGCCTGTTCATCTACAAGACTGCTGTCGAGCAGCATCTTGGCGATGTGTCTTACTTCAAGGTGATGAGCGGTGTCCTCAAGGAGGGTGCTGATCTCGTCAACCCTGAGACTGGCAATGGTGAGCGTCTTTCCGCTATCTACGCTGTCGCCGGTGACAAGAAGGAGAAGGTTTCTTCCATCTCCGCCGGTGATATCGGTTGCGTCATGAAACTCAAGGGAGGCAAGACAGATGTTACTCTCGCCGCTCCCGGACAGGAGGCTTTCGAGCACATGGTATTCCCTGACGCCAGGTATCGCTGCGCTGTCAAGGCCGTCGACAAGAACGACGAGGCTAAGGTCGGTGAGGCTCTGAACAAGATCGCCGCACAGGATCCCACTATCAATGTCGAATATTCCAAGGAGCTTCGTCAGACCATCCTCAGCGGCCAGGGCGAGCAGGCCATCAACCTCGTCAAGTGGAAGATGACCAACGAGTTCAAGCAGAACATCGAGTTCCTGGCTCCGAAGGTTCCTTACCGTGAGACCATCACCAAGGTCGCTACCGCACAGTACCGCCACAAGAAGCAGTCTGGTGGAGCCGGCCAGTTCGGTGAGGTTCATCTCCTCGTCTGCCCTTACGTCGAGGGAGAGCCTGCCGGCAACAAGTTCATGATCGGCGGCAAGGAGACTATCCTTAACATCAAGTCCCAGGAGACCTACGATCTGGAGTGGGGCGGCAAACTCGAGTTCATCAACTGCGTAGTCGGTGGCGCCATCGATCTCGGCTTCATGCCCGCTATCCTCAAGGGTATCAACGACAAGATGTCCGAGGGCCCTCTCACCGGTTCCTACGCCCGTGATATCAGGGTCTATGTATACGACGGTAAGATGCACCCGGTGGATTCCAAGGAAATCGCCTTCATCATCGCTGGTCGTAACGCATTCAAGGAGGCCTTCCGTAACGCTGGTCCGAAGATCCTTGAGCCTATCTACAATGTGGACATCCTCACTCCGAATGAGTTTGTCGGTCCTTGTATGTCCGACCTCAACGGCCGTCGCGGAATGATCATGAACCAGGATATGGATAAGGGATTCACAATCCTCCATGCCCGTGTTCCGCTCGCCGAGCTTTACAGGTATTCCACGACTCTTAGCTCCCTCACCGGTGGCGCCGCTACCTTCACGATGAAGTTCGCTGAATATCAGCAGGTTCCTGCTGATGTGCAGACCAAGCTTCTCGCTGAGTACGCCGCCCAGGAGCAGGACGAGGACTAATCCTCTTAGGCTTTTTCAATTAATGCCGCCTTTTACGGGCGGCATTTTTTTGTTATATTTATTCCACGATTCGAAAACCACAAGATTATGAAGAGATCTTTGCTTTTGACCGCCGTTTTGGTTCCTATGTGTCTCTCAGCCCAGCAGTGGAGCCCGGCCGAATGGCCGGTATTGACCAGTTATGATTCGGAGCACCTTTACCGGGTTGCCCTTCCCCTTGGTGGAATCGGGACAGGAACGGTGTCGCTTGGTGGTCGGGGAGAGATCCGGGACTGGGAGATAATGAATGTGCCGGGCAAAGGCAACAGCACTGTCACTATCGGCAACGATGCGCCTTTGTTTGCCATATTCACGAAAAGGGGAAATGGGGAATCGGCCACGAGGCTTCTCGCTGGCCCGCTTTACCCTAATGAATATCTTCATTATGAGGGCAGACCAGTCAACCATCATGGCTTACCTCGCTTCAATGACGCTTCTTTTGACGCCGCTTATCCTTTCGGCCAGGCTAAGTTGAGCGATCCCGCGATGCCGGTCAAGATTAAGATCAAGGGCTTTAATCCGTTAATCCCAGGAGATTCCGAGTCAAGCGGACTTCCGATCGCCATTCTGTCATACGAAGTCACCAACACCTCCGGTGAGGCTTTGGAGGTGGCCGTCTGCGGGGCGATTCGCAATTTCATAGGCAAAGATGGCCAGGACTACAGGCTTGATTGGAAGGGCGACAGGATTCCGGTCGGTGCCGACCATAATAAGAACGAGTACAGGGAGGCTGGTCATGTCAAAGGAATATATTACAGCACCGAAGGGGTAGACCCGGAAGACAAGGCCTGGGGCGATTTCTGTCTTTCGACCGATAGTCCCGGCAAGGTCACGTTCCGCACCTTCACTGTGGACAACAACTGGTCGAACGCTATGCTTAACTTCTGGGATGACTTCAGCGATGACGGCTTGATCTCAAATCCCGTGGCGAGCATACGGCATTCAGTCGGTAATGACCAGGATCCTATGGGAGCCCTTTCAGTCAAAGCTGTCCTAAAGCCTGGGGAGACAAGAAACTTCAACTTCTTCATTACCTGGAACTTCCCCAACCGAAAGTCTTGGTCAAGCGAAGTGGTGGGCAACTATTACAGCACCCTATACCCCGACTCCTGGAAGTCTGCCCTGGAGTTTATACCTCGGATTGGCGACCTGGAAAAGCGTACTTTGTTGTTTGTCAACAGCTTCCTGTCATCTTCTCTTCCGGATGTCGTCAAAGAGGCCGCTCTTTACAACCTTGCCGTGCTTCGTTCTCAGACCGTGTTCCGTGTTGAGGACGGGCATATGCTCGGATGGGAAGGCGTGATGGATCATTACGGCTCTTGCGCCGGCTCCTGCACCCATGTCTGGAACTACGAGGTGGCGACTCCTTTCCTGTTCGATGATCTAGCGAGGACTATGCGAGACGTCGAGTTCCATTATGCCATGAATCCCGACGGGGCCATGGATTTCCGGGTAAATCTGCCTCTTGGCTCTAAGCCTGATCCGAACCAGATCGCGGCGGACGGGCAGATGGGCTGCATTATGAAACTCTACAGGGAGTGGCAACTTAGCGGTGACAAGTCCTTCCTTGAGAAGTATTGGCCAGCATGCAAGAGTGCCTTGAGCTTCGCTTGGAAAGAGAAGGGATGGGATGGCAACCAGGACGGAGTGATGGAGGGTTCGCAACATAACACGATGGATGTCAACTACTTCGGGCCAAATCCGCAGATGGGTTTCTGGTATATGGGAGCTCTTCGGGCAGCTGAGGAGATGGCTCTGGCGATGAAAGACAAGGAGTTCGCCAAGAAGTGCCGCTCGTTGTTCGAGAAAGGCAGCGCCTGGATGGACGCCAACCTGTTCAACGGGGAATATTACGAACATAAAATCACAGACCCCGAGACCTTTGAGTTCCTTCCTGAAGGATCAGATAAGATTCCTCCGTTCCAGCTCGGTAAGGGTTGCCTTGTGGACCAGCTTGTCGGGCAGTATATGGCTCACATCTGTGGCCTTGGCTATCTTGGCGACAAGAATCACATCCAGAAGACACTCGAGAGTGTCATGAAATACAATTTCATCCCTGACGTGAGCGGAAATTTCAATAATATGCGTTCCTACGTGATGGGACATGAAGCCGCCTTGCTGATGGCATCCTGGCCAAAGGGAAGGCTTGAGGTGCCGTTCCCGTATTTTCCGGAGGCGATGACCGGTTTCGAATATTGTGCCGCTGTCGGAATGATCTATGAAGGTCAAGTCGAGGACGGATTGAAGTGCATCAAAGCTATACGTGACCGTTTTGATGGAGCGAAACGCAATCCGTTCGATGAGCCGGAATGCGGAAAGCATTATGCGAGGTCAATGGCCAGCTGGGCCGCGGTGTTGGCTCTCAGCGACTTCCATTATTCAGGGGTGGACAAGACGATGAATTTCACTTCCAATCCAGGGAGGTATTTCTGGAGTAACGGAAGCGCTTTCGGAATATGCGAGATCTCGTCATCCACTGTGAAGTTGGAAGTTATCAGCGGAGATATTGACCTTCAGTCTTTAACCCTTACGGGCAGAGAAAAACCCGTCGCTAAGAGGGTTATTCTAAGCGACGGGTCATCAGCTGAATTCAAGATCTGAATTCCATTATTCCCACTGGTAAACCTTTATCCAGTCAACACGTAGCTCGGAAGGAAACTCCTCGGGCTTGTCAGCCTTTCCGACCCAGTTGCCTTCGAGCTGGTTGGAGAGGATGAAATAGAAAGGATAGTTAGGCCAAGGGAACTGCTTCTCCTTGCCTTCCACACGGGGATAGGTCATGGTCTTGAACCCGTTAGTGTAGGTGCAGATGCTATCCGGATACACTTCGGCGGCATAGATATTCCAGTCGTTATTGGTGATAGGACCTGTTCCGTAGTTTTTAGGATCAGTGCGGCTCACATCCAGGGAATAACGGGAATGGACGGTCTGATACACGAAGTCATCGTGGTTAAGGTGCTCCATGATGTCGATTTCCGCATAGTCACCTTCCGCGGCGCCTCCATCAGGCATAAGCCAGAGGGCGGGCCAGAAGCCTTGGACGTCGTTGAACTTGGCCCTGATCTCGAATTTCGCCATCTTGAAAGACTTCTTTCCCACACTCTTTATTCCTCCGGTGACGAAGGCGGTGGTGTCATTCGAGGAGCCGTCGTTGATTTTCCCGAGAAGGACCAGCTGCCCGTCCTCAATGAACGCCAGGTCTTCCCGGAGCGACATCATATTGTTCCAGTCTCCCTTGCCGTTAGGTACCCTTTCCCAAATGGTCTCGTCAATGGCGGGCCCATTGAAATCTTCGGTCCAGACAAGTTTCCAGCCAGGCTCTTTCGTGCATGCCACAAGTGAAGCCGTGACAAGTAAACCCCAAAATAATCTTCTCATATTCATATGGTTGATTTACTACTCGAGAGCACCCTCAGAGGCCTGGGTCGGCCAGAAAGGATTCTGGTAAGCAACAGATTTCTCGACGGAACCATCCTCTGAAGTGAGGGTAAGATCTTGGAGACCGTAAGGCTGCAGATAGTAAGCCTTGTGCCATGTGTATCCGTCGTAGAGCTCGTTGTTATCCATGATGACTCTGAGCGGGCGGACATACTTGCTATCGGTCCTTGCGGAAATGTTGGCGTCTGACTTGCCGCTGGCGCACTCAATGAACGCTGATTCAGTGGTCACGTTACCTGCGGCATCCTTCTTCAGGTACTTCTCGTTGTCCTTCAGTGGTCCTCCCCAGAGGTTGCAACCTTCGGGGATCCACTTCTCGGTCATGAGGTGGTCGAACGAACGCCAACGGATCAGGTCATCCCAGCGGAAGCCTTCACCAATGAACTCGCAACGACGCTCACGGCGGATATTGAACAGGGTGGCGTCAACAAGAGTCTCACCACTGCGTTTGCCCCAGTCATCCTCCTTGGAGAGGTCGGTCGCGGCTATTGTCTTGTTGTAGTCGGGATCGACACCGGCGCGGGTCCTGATAGCCTTCCAGTAGGTGTCAGCCTTTCCACCAATGTTGCCATTCTTCTCGTAGTACGCCTCGATGTAGTTGAGGTAAGCCTCGGCCGCGCGGTAGAGAATCTGGTCGTTGGTCGCGATAAGTCCAGAAGTCGAGAAAGCCGGATCGTAGCTGTAGTGCTTGCGGATACGGAAGCCAGTCACGTCCCTATGCTCAGGCTGCTCAAGGAATTCCGGAGCGATGAACAGGCTTGCTTCTCCGTTTGAATACCACTCAAGGTCTCCGTTGTTGAACACGAAGAGCTGCAACCTCTCATCACGACCTTCCTGCTGGAGATCCAAAGTCTCATCTCCCTTGTAGCCGGAATCAGCGGCGTAGATCGGCAGACCGTTAGCCATAAGGAAGCCATCAACATGGCTGCGGGTAGGACCACAGGCTCCTCCCTCACGGATGTATGAAGGCATAGCGGTGGTCACGCCAAGGTCAACACTGTACTCCCTGTAAAGGAGAACCTCATCTATACCACTGGCATCAGGCTGGTAGAACATCTCGAAATAAGGGTTCCAACCATAGATTTGCTGTTTGCCGGTGTCGGGGTTCATCACGTGGGAGTTGGATGTCAGCTTATGGGCATCGGCGACCTGCTCGGCGGCGGAGAGGCACTGATCAAGGAAGAAGCTGACCTCGCCGTCGATATTGAAGGACTTGCCTGAGTTCTTGGAGGCTCCGGGCCAGTTGGGATCGCCAGGAACACGTCCGGAACCCTTATGATACTTCTCGAAAGTAGCCTCGAAAAGGGCGACGCGGGACTTGATCAAGAGAGCGAGGTCCTTGGTGATCCTGTTCTTGGCTCCGTTGCCAAGAAGACTGATGGCCTTGTCGAGGTCTGACAAGATGAAGCGGGCGACCTCATTACGAGGAGCGCGTTTGCTTGCCTCGACCAAAACATCATTGTCATCCGGAAGGACATTCTCGATGATCGGGAAGTCTCCGAAAGTACGGAGGGCATAGAAATAGGCCTGCGCGCGCATCACGTACATCTCACCGACATACTGGTTGACATCGCTGCCGGAAAGGGTACCAGCTTCCATTTTCGGAAGAACCTGCTCGAAGAAATAGTTGCAGATCCTTATCCTGGAAAACGCGGTGGAGGTGTTCTGGCCGGCAGGCACGAGGAAACGACCGTTACTAGAGGAGAAATACCGCAGGGTAGTGCTATTGTCAGAACCTCCCCTGACAAGGTTGTCAGTGCTGGCATCCTCCCAGATGGGTCCGACATTCCAGTTGTTTCGGTATGTTGTGAAGAATGTCTCGTAATAGTTCACGGTGTAGGCCGCCAGCTCGTCGGCTGTCTTGAAATACTTCTCGGGCGTGATATTGGTGATAGGCTGCCTGTCTAGGAAGTCATTACAACCGGCTGAGAGAAGAAGGGTCGCGGCGGATACTATAAGTATAAATATCTTTTTCATGTCTTTCGCGTTTTAGAAGTTGATATTGACACCGAAAGAGTAGGTCTTCATGAGAGGATAGACCTTTCCGTCTCCCCAGTCTCCACCGATTGTCTCAGGATCGAAGATCTTCGTCATCTTGGTGATTGTGAAGAGATTCTCAGCGGATGTGTAGAAACGTACCGAGGACAATCCGATTGAATCAGTCCATTTCCTTGGAAGGGTGTATCCAAGCTGGATGTTCTTCAAACGGATGTAGGCGGCGTTCTGAAGGTATCTTGTGGAACGCTCCTGGTTCTTCGAGTTACCGTTGAACGTGGGTCTCGGGTAGTAAGCGCCAGTGTTGGCACCAAGCTCATCTCCCTCGGGGCGCCAGAAGTCCCAGTGCTCCACGAATGCGGCGGATTGCCACATACCACCACTGGTTCCGAACATATAAGGTCCGGCGCACCAGTAGTCACGTTTGCCGACTCCCTGGAAGTAGGCTCTGAGGTCGATACCCTTCCATGCGGCGTCAAGAGTGATACCGAAGTTGTATCTCGGTGTGTTGTTACCGATGATGGAGAGATCGCCGTGATCATCAAGAGTATTGGATCCCTGGTTGACCTTGCCGTCTCCTGTGATATCCTTGTACATCAAATCACCGGCGCTCCAGCCAGATCCCCATGAAGGACGGTTGCTCTGGAGCCAGGAATCCATCTCGGCCTGAGTCTGGGCGAGATTGTCGGCCTGGTAACCCCAGATCTCACCGATCTTGCGGCCCACATAGTAGGTCGAGAGGGAGTTGGTCTTGTTAGGATAGCGAGTGATTTCCTGAACCGCATCGGAGACGACGGCACGGATACCATAGGAGAAGTCCTTGCCGATCTGGTCGCGCCATGAGACCTCGAGTTCCCAACCGTTGGACTTCATATCAGCGTTGTTGACCTTAGGAACACTTGCTCCGAGGGCGGCCGGAAGCTCAGGGGCGGGACCGACCATGTTCAGAGTGTTGCGCAGGAAGTAGTCGAACGTGAGGTTGAATCTTCCGTTCAATGCGGTGACGTCGATACCGGCATCCCAGGTCTCGATGGTCTCCCAAGTCATGATGGTTGAAAGGATTCCAGGTAATGAAGCCACATTCGGTTTGGCGCCATTGAGAAGCCACACACCAGCAGCCGTGCTGACGGGCATAGTTTGGTAGAACGGGTACCAGCTGTTGGTGTTGGTATTACCGAGACGTCCATAAGAGGCGCGAAGCTTCAAGGTGCTGATATTATCTGCCAGAGATCCGAAGAAACCTTCCTTCGCGATGTTCCAACCCACAGAGATAGAGGGGAAGAAAGCCCATCTCCTGTCCGCGATGAATCGGGAGGAACCATCATAACGTCCGTTCAACTCGAGCATGTACTTATCCATGTAGTTATAGTTGAACCTTCCGAAGAAACCTGCTACGGAGTTGTGCTCGCGTCCGCCAGAGATGACAGGGTTGGCTGTGGTCTGGCTAAGGAAAGGAACAGAGAAGTCCACGAGAGTATCTCCGCGGCCACTCATTTCGTCGTACTTGGTCAACTCAGCGTTGAAACCGCCCAAGATATGGAAGTTATGAACTCCTCCGAGGGTCCAGCTGTAGTCGGAATAGAGGTTGGTCGTGAAATAGTCCTGAGTGTAGCGGTATTCATAAATACGGCTCATTCCCGCCGAAATTGATCCGACACCGGCATCCCATTCGATATAGTAAGGCTGGTTGCTGGCATCGTAGGCCTGGATAGGAATAATCACCTGATGGTCACGGCTGGTGTAAGTCCTCATGTTGCCCTCAAGGTTGATGCGCCAATTCTTGATCGGCTCGAAAACAAGGGCCAGCTGGTTGGTGTAGTAGTTCTTCTGAGTAAACTGGGTACCTCCTTCTTTCAGGGCAAGGGTTTCCATGCTCGGCATGAGATGGCCGTTGGGGTCATAGACCGGGATATTCGGCCAGCGGCGGGCGATGTTATGCATGAAAAGGCGGCCCTGGTAGGTCAGGTAGCTCGGACGGTCATAGTCCTCCCGCACGAACTTGTTGGTGTAGTCCAGGCGGGCCCAGTCGGTGAGCTTGGCGCTAATCTTGGAATCCACAGTGTAGCGGTTCATCTGGTCCTTTCCCATCTGCAGGAGACCGTTCTGATTCATGAACGAGCCGCTGACACGGTAGTTGATCCTGTCGTTACCGCCACTCACGCTCAGGTTGTGGTTGTGTGAGGGAACGTTGTCACCGTAGAATACCTTGAACCAGTCGGTGTTGGCGTTACTAACGGCGTAAGTACCCCAGCGTCCATTGGACTGCGCTTCCGTTGTAGTGGTGATCTTTCCGGCAAGGAAATCGTCAACTCTCTGGACGACCTCGGGTGTGAATTGGGCGGATGTACCGTCATTGATTCTTGCCCTGTTCCAGTAACGCACAAACTTGTCAGATCTCATCATCTCAGGAAGATGGAGGGCGCTGTTGAAGAGCACGTTACCTGTGTAGGACACGTGAGTCTTGCCGGCCTTTCCGCTCTTGGTGGTGATCAAAATGACACCGAAGGCGGCCCTTGCTCCATAGATGGAAGAAGAAGCGGCGTCCTTAAGGACAGAGATTGTCTCGATGTCGTTCGGGTTGATGGTGTTCATGTCACCCTCAATACCGTCGATGAGCACGAGAGGCGCGGCCCTTGAGCCGTCACCGATGGTACCGGTACCACGGACGTTGAATGACATGTTCTGGTTGAGCTCACCACCACCGGTGGTCACGTTGAAGTTAAGGCCGGGGATCTGGCCCTGGAGGGCTTGGGACACGGTCTGTACAGGGCGGGACTCGAACACGTCGGAGTCCACCATACTGACCGCACCGGTCACGTTGACTTTCTTCTGAACACCGTAACCCACAACGACGGACTCCTCGATGGAAAGCTTGTCTTCCTTAAGGGTCACGTTGAGTGGACTTCCGTTCCAGACCACCTCAGTAGGGAGATAGCCGACAGAGGACACTTCAAGAACGTCTCCAGCCTTGGCCTGCGGGAGCGTGAAATGTCCATTGACATCGGTGGATGTTCCCTTTAGTGTTCCTTTGATAAGGACAGCTGCTCCGATTACTGGAACACCAGCCTCGTCAACGACGACACCCGAACAAGTCTGGTTCTGTTGAGCCAGCACTTGGGAATCGGCTTTAGAGGCCTGCGCCTGGAACAACCACCCTCCTGAGACTATCGCTGCCATGGCTAGCAACAGTCCAGTTTTGAGTGTTGATTTAAGCATAAAATAAATGGTGAATGGTTTGTGTAAAACTGACTTTCAGGTCAATAGTGTTATTTAAACGGTTAAAATTAATACTTTTCTCAATTTAAGTATAGGTGTTTCGGAATGAATTCTACCAAATGACAGTAGAATTCATCCAAAAGAAAATAAATATCAGATGTGACAACAGCCTTTTCATAGTGATAATCACAATTTGGCGATGGCCCCTAGCAGCTGGTCGCCAAGGCCTATTGTATAACCTTCCGTCTGGAAGAACACCCGGTTGAAAGTGTCAGCTATCATGACTCTGGGCATGGAGCCTTCCAACATCTCTTTCGGGGCTATTCCGTAGCTGACGTTTGAAGGTAGCTTTCCGGAATATTCCTTTACCCATTCTAGACCATCCTCAGAGGTCAGGAGTAAGATGGGCCTGCCCCATTTCTCGAGACCATCCTTGGCGGAGATCAGGTCGTTGACCGCATGGACTGACGGCTCATGACGAGGGGTCAGGAAACCGATCACGAATACTCCCCGGCCAGTGGTCGAGAGTACGGAGACGGGGTCGGAACCTGCTGTTTTCCAATATCTTGTCTCAGAGTCGAACTCTCCGATCACACTTAGTTTGTTGTCAGGGATCTCAATCACGAGATCGACCGTGGTGGTCTCGCCTTCTTTAACGGTGAACTTATTAATGGTCACAGGAACGCTGCCGTCCGAAAGGCGGTTGCCACTCACGAGGATGTAGTCGCCGGTGTCTATCTCAGTGCCCTTCTTGAACACATTTTCCCAGCTGACTCCTCCACCCATGTCGACCTGACCCTCATCAAACGCGAGAAGATTTGTGCGGCCATCCTGGATCTTGCTGATAGTGAAGTTGCTGTAATATCCGGGGTTGGCGAGTTTAGGTGTGGGGACGTATTTGAGCACCACCTTTCCCTTCGGGGAGACACCTTCCTTAGCGGCCTCGAAATCGACGTCAATCCATCCGTTGGAATTATACTGCACCTTTCCTGTCACGGGATCCTTTCGGGCGTCGATGCCCATGGTCCTGGCGAGGGCGACGAAGAAGATTTCCCTGGAGTTAGGGTCGGCAAGCCTGGATTTGAAAACGCCTATAGGGGACATCGTGATCCTCCAAGCCTTTGTGTCGTTGACAAGGGTGATATTCTCCTTCACCCAATTGATAAGGTTAGCGGGGTTTGAGAGAGATGCTTTCTCACTTTCTGATAAAGCGCTCTTGAAGAATCCTTTATACGGAGTGAGGAACTCATTCGCAACCCTCGGGCAGAGGATGGCCTCGGTGTCCTGATAACTGTCTTCCAATATCTCCCGTGTGACATCGATCATGTCCTTGTCGGAAAGTGAGCCGAGGAGGTCGAGTGCCCTCTGGTCAGGGTGTGCCGCCAGGAAGCCCTCAATCACCTCGTGGTTGCCTGCCGCCTTGGCGAGGAATCCACCCTTAGGAGTCCCGTCATCCTTGGCGAAGGTGGCCATGTAATTCTTGCGTATGAGATCTTCTTGAGCGGTGCGTAAGTTGTTGGCATTCCGTTGTTCCTCAGTTACTTCCGGAATATTCGCTCCTCCTGCGGGAGGGACTATCATCATGCTCTCGGACATGTCGGGGTGCTCGCCCGTAATCACGATTGTGACGAGCGAATCCTTTCCGAAAGAAACCTTTGAGTGACCGTACTTCCCGTCTTTGGAGGCCCATGCTAGCATGTCACCCATGCCAGCGGTGAGGAAGGTCTTGCCCTCCTTGTCGGTGTATTTAGCCAGGGCGGGATAGAACTCGGCGTAATTGTATATGTCGAAGTCCACAAGGGCGCTGTCGACAGGGGTTCCGTCCTCATAAACCACCTTGAAATCCACCTTGGCAGTCTTGGCGTAGTTGTCTATCAGGTTTATCTCGGTGTAATTGGCTCCTTCCATGACCTTCTCCTCCGGTCCGTCGTAGCGGCCGAAGACCCTTGTGTGCATCAGGAGGCCCCTGCTCGCCGGTGTGTTGAACCATCCGAGATTGAGCACAGCCTCAGGCTCACAGGCTCCCAGGAAATACCAAGTGCCGTCCGCCCAGGCCTCAACCCACGCGTGGTTGTCATCTGAATGGGCCCAGCGGGGAGTGTAAACCTGTCGTGCTGGGATTCCCGCGGAGCGGAGTGCCGCCACTGTGAAAGTGGACTCCTCGCCGCAACGTCCCAGTGAGCTCCTGGCGCTGGAGAGAGGGGACAGTGTCCTGGCGTCAGAAGGTTTGTAGGTCAGTTTCTCATGGCACCAGTGATTGACTTCCAGAATGGCGTCTTTCATCGGCATGCCCTTTATCCTGGGTTTAATCTCCCTCGCGAACACTACCCTGGAGGAATCCAGATCCTCGTTGTTCACCCTTATCGGCAGGACAAAGTGCCTGAATTCGCGCTCAGGCACGTTCCAGCCCATCTCGTCACGGGTGTCGAGAGAGGACCGGACATTAGACAGGTAATATTCAGTGGTGTAATCAGTCAGGTCAGCGAGAGGCATGTAGGCGTAGAGGAACTCCAGCGCTTCTTTTTCCTCGGTTGTTATGATTAAGTCATCAACCTGGTAAAACTGCTTCAGGTTTCCTTCACCATTAAGCTTGGCTTGGAGGTCTTTCTCCATCTGATCACGATAGTCTGGGTCGTTGATTAAATGATGTACCTCGCAAGAGGACAAGACTGCGAGAGAAATGATGAGCAGGATATATTTTCTCATAATAAATGTTTGTCAATCTCACAAAGATAATAAATTTGTAACTTTGACGCCGTTTTCGCTGAAAGATGAAGCCTCATAAAATAGTGTTGTTTTTCCTGGCGCTATTCGCTCTGATGTTCGCCTGTTGGTACTTCTTTCCCTCTGAAGGGGTAGAGGTGGCTGGCGTCAAGTTGAGGTTTCCTTCCTACGAATCAGCTCTTCAGGATTTTGAGAATGAAGGGTCTGTAGTCGATGTTGACTCCGTGCTGCTGGCTGTCCGCAATAGTTACGAGATGGTCAGGGAGCAAGGAGACACTCTTGCTTTTTATAAAGAATATCTCACATCCAACCCCAACAGGATTCACCTTCCCGGGGATGATTACACTTTCTTTGACCAACTTTTCGCCGGCTTGGACACAGCCGCGTCTTCCGGGCAGGTTGTCAGGATCGCACATTACGGAGACTCACAGCTTGAGATGGACCGCATCTCCTCGATGCTCAGGCAGATGCTGCAAGAGCGTTTCGGCGGATCCGGTCCCGGCATGGTGCCCATCCTGAAACCGATGTCTTCGGTGTCTGTCTCTCAAAGCACCTCTGGAAGCCTGACAAGATACTCCCTTGTCTCAGACACACTCTCGAAGAGGTCTCCCACCCATCGATATGGCCCTTTGACCAGATATGCCATCCTCTCCGGAGAGGCTCGTTTCAGTTTCAAGCGGGCCGAGAACCGCTATGCCCAGGATAGGGTGAAGTCCATCTCCAGAGTTTCAGTTCTTTTCGGACATAGTAGCCCAGGGCTCAATATGAGCCTCAAATGTGACACTTTGTCCCTTATGACAGCGTCGGTTGACAAACCGGTCAATGGGGTCTCTGTCGTGTCATGGGATCTTTCGCATGACGTGAAGCAAGGATATCTCACATTGAACGGTACCGCTGAGATATACGGGATAATGCTTGATGGCGGCCCTGGTGTCACGGTCGATAACGTGGCTCTACGAGGCTGCTCAGGGACAATCCTGTCAGGAATCGACTCGACTGTGTTAAGGGATTCTTATAAGAAGACGGACACCCGGTTGATCATACTCCAGTTCGGAGGCAACGCCATGCCCGGAATAAGCTCAAAGAAAGCGATTTCCATCTATATGAACAAGCTGGAGACACAGTTTGAGTTTTTCAAGAAAGTCGCTCCATGGGCGAAACTCTTATTTGTCGGTCCGGCGGATATGAGCAAGAGTGTCAATGGCAGCCTGGTGACTTGGCCGTTGCTCCCGGAACTTAACGACTCGCTCAAAGTCCACTGTCTCCAGAACGGCATAGCCTATTGGGACACGTTTAATATGATGGGAGGAGTCGGCTCCATGAAGGAGTGGGTCAACCATAGCCCGCAGCTGGCTGGACCGGACTATATCCATTTCACAACCAAGGGAGCAGCAGAGGTGGGAAGCGCTTTGGCGAAGTCTCTGCTTCTCTATGACGACTTCCGCAGACTGCGCTCAAATCTTTCGGAATATGTTGTCAGAGAATACCTTGACTCGATCCCGGATAGAAGAGACACTCTTACGATAAGAGATACGTTATGAGAAAGTTGGCGGCATATTCATTGGCGGCGCTCCTCCTGATTCCATCTGTCCTGCTTGGGCAGACGGTACATAAGGACGTGCCCGACCTGGAATTTGCCAGCTTCGAGCGCAACAAGATAGTATTCCTGGGTGACAGCTCCGCTTTTGAGAAAGCGTTCGCGAAGATGGATGGAGCCCTGCTGACAGGTTCCGGGAACTTCCGGATTTTGCACATAGGCGGTTCCCATGTCCAGGGCGGCACTCTCACGAGGCGGTTCCGCAACGATCTCCTAGCCCTCGGTGACGGTATAGAGGGCGGCCGCGGGATGGTCTTTCCTTTCACCGCCGCGAAAACAAATACACCCAGCAGCTACCGTTCCCGTTATGAAGGGGAATGGGAAGCCACGAAGAATGTGAAGAGGGATCTGCCCAGGAGGCTTGGTCTTACAGGAATGGCCGTCACAACCTCCGACTCGACCGCTTCAGTGAAGATAGTCCTTAAGGCGAGAAACGCCACTCCAGCGGATCCTGATTTCAAGTTCGACAGGTTGAATATTCTGGGATATGCCACTGATGGTGAGCGGTTTCCGGTTGTCGTACTGGATTCGGGAGACACCCTTCAGGGGGTCAGGGTCGAGGACAAATCCTGCTGGTCCTATCTTCTTCCAGAGTCGCAGGATTCTGTCAAGGTCGCCGTTGCTGGTAAAAGGGGTGAGCTGACCTTGACGGGAATATACCTGGACAACCCTTCCCCGGGTATTTCCGTCACGGGGATTGGCGTCAATGGCGCCGCCGTGCCTTCCTATCTTCGTTGTGAGGATTTCGAGAGGGATTTGCGGATGGTCAATCCGGATTTGGTGATATTCGCTATCGGTATAAACGATGCCTCAGGGAAAGATTTCACCCAAGAGGATTTTATAGCCAAATACAAGGCGCTTGTGTCCAGGGTGCGCTCAGTCAATCCAGATTGTGCCTTATTGTTTGTCTCCAATAACGACAGCTTCAAGCGAGTGCGCCGCAGAGTCTATGCGGTGAACCGCAATGGCCTTGAGGCGGAGGAGGCGTTTTTCCGCCTTTGCCAGGATTGTGGTGGGGGCTATTGGGATATGTTTGACATTATGGGAGGCCTGGGGTCGATGACGCATTGGGAAGAGGCTGGGCTGGCGCGGAGAGATAAGATCCATTTCACAGATGAAGGCTACACAATCTTGGGGGACCTGTTGTTTAACGCCTTCATGGCGAAGTATATAGAGCATTTGAGAAGAAAGTCATGGCTGGCTTGAGGGAAGTGTCACTGCGGTTTTTGAGAGACCTGTTCGCTTTCGATCAGGCTCACCCGCTGTTGTTCACCCAGTTTTATTTCTGGGCCTTCTTCGCCATTGTCTTGGCTTTCCTCTGCGTATTCAAGAACAAGGTGCTGCTGAGGAACGCCTTCCTGTTCTTCGTGAGCTTGTTCTTCTATTACAAGACCAGTGGGCTATTCCTGATGCTCCTGGGCTTCGTGATAGTGTATAACTATCTGGCCGGGTTGCTCCTGCCCCATTGCAAAAGGGCTTTCTGGCGCAGGACGGTGGTTGCCTTGAGTGTGGTCGTGGACCTGTCGCTCCTTTGTTACTATAAGTACGCCTATTTCATAACGGACGTATTGAACAACTTGTTCGGAACGTCATTCGTCGTTAAAGACTGGATAGCGACTTGGGGCAATTCCGTGGTCGGTTCAGGAGCCTTCAGCGTAGACTCGATATTCCTTCCCGTTGGTATCTCGTTCTTCATCTTCCAAGCCATCAGCTATGTCGTGGACGTCTCCCGTGGCGTTTCTGTCACCGAAACGTCTAAACACAAATACGGGATCAAACCGGTGCGGAACTTCCTGGACTTCGGGTTCTATCTAAGTTTCTTCCCCCAACTTGTCGCCGGCCCTATTGTCAGGGCAAAGGAGTTCATTCCGCAGTTGCGCAAACCATTTTTCCTCGGCAGGACTCAATTTGGCTTCGCAGTCTTCTGGATACTGAACGGACTTGCCAAGAAGCTGGTTCTCAGCGACTACCTCGCCGTCAATTTCTGCGACAGGGTGTTCGAGAACCCGCTGCTCTACACGGGTTTTGAGAATCTGACAGCCTTATTCGGATATTCCCTTCAGGTCTATGCCGACTTCTCGGGATATACCGACATAGCGACCGGAGTGGCGATGCTGATGGGATTCTACCTTCCCAAGAATTTCAACTCTCCTTATAAGGCCAAAAATGCCGGAGAATTCTGGAAGAGGTGGCATATATCTCTTTCCAAGTGGCTTCAGGATTACTTGTATATTCCATTGGGAGGCAACCGCAACGGCACTTTCGGGTCTTATGCGATTATCCTCGGGATCGCGTTTCTTGCCTCCGCCTTGGCTGGCAGCTGGTGGGTGTTTGGAAGTGTACTGGTATTGACCGTCATTGTAGCTTGCCTGATCGCTTTCAAGAAGAGCTGGTGTAAAGAATTGATTTCCGACATCAACAGGATGGACACCATGCTCCTCGGAGGACTATGGCACGGAGCCAGCTGGAACTTCATGATCTGGGGTGGACTGAATGGTCTCGGAATGTTGATTTATCGCTTCTGGGCCAGCTGCAACGCCTATTTCAAGGTGTTGGTAATCGGTCTCATCACTGCGGCTTTCGGGACTCTGAAGTACTTTTTTGGGGCACCTGTTTTCAACATGTTCTTCTGGTGGACAGTGATCATCTCATTTGGCGCCTTGGTCGGGATGATTTTCCACAAAGTCCGGAAAGGCAAGGCCGTGTCTTGGATCAGCGGGGCTTGGTCAGTTCTGATGACGTTCATATTCATCACTTTCACTCGTCTCTTCTTCCGCAGCGGATCGAATCTTGATCCGGCGGAGGCCAATGAGAAGGCGTGGAGCACGGCCAAGAACATGGTGAACCAGATCGGGGGGCAGTGGGATTGGTCGCTGGTGCCTCAGATGGCTTGGCAACACCGGAGCATCATCCTTGTTTTTATCGTTGGCATGTTTATCCATTGGCTTCCGGAAAACTTTAAACGTCGTTACCGCATCTGGTTCGCCAAGATGCCTTTGGCGCTCATGGTCCTCGCCTGCATGGCCGCCATCTTCATCATTTGCCAGTTCATCACAGCAGACCTGCAGAGTTTCATTTACTTCCAATTCTGATTATTATTTCGTATATTGCGAAATAATGAAAGGGAGAATGAGAGTGAAATATATTCTGTCGGTGGCAGTGGCGGCGCTATGCTGCATGATCGCCTCAGGACAGACCAAGACCGATGGCAAAGCGGAGAAGTTCATAGACTTCGAGGTTGTCCAGCCAGATGGCAAGGTCTTGAGGTTGTCTGACTTCGTTGGTAAGGGAAAGTATGTCCTGGTGGACTTCTGGGCGTCGTGGTGCGGCCCTTGCCGTGAGGAGATTCCTCGTCTGAAAGATATTTATTATCAATATAAAGACAAAGCTTTCGACATTGTCGGAGCTCCGGTATATGACAAACCGGAGAACTCTCAGGAGGCTGTCGAGGTGTTGAAAGTCCCGTGGAAACAGATCCTGAACGTGCCGGAGTCGGTTCCGGTGGCTTATGGCTTCGATTACATCCCGTACATTATCCTCATTGGCCCTGACGGGACAATTCTCGCGAGAGACCTAAGAGGGGATGCTCTCTGGGATGCGGTAAAGATATATTTAGGTGAGTAAATAATTGATTATCATGAAAAGAAGGACTTTTATCAAGGATACCGCCATGCTGGTGGCGGCAGTTGGGGCGGGAAATGCCTTGAAGGCTGCTGAGAAGATGACCGATAAGACCGGAATTCCTGGTCCTGAGGGTAACGGTGAAAGCGCTGGCGGGGATGGTGAAGGGAAACTGATCACCTCGGCTCCGATGCTGCAGAACTATGCCGAGGAATCCATAGGAGTGTCCTTCGCTGTCGGTGCCATGGCCAATGGATATGTGCTGGTCAGCGAGAGTCCTGACATGAGTGGCGCGAGGAAGATCAAGTGCGGAGGCTACCGCCTGACCGAGATCAGTGACAAGGTCAGCCAGATCCGGGTCTCCGGCCTTAAGCCTTCGACAAAGTATTACTATAAAATCGGTGCCGACAGGATCCATTACGGCGGCGGTTACGATATGAAAATACTTGGTAATGAGGAGGATCCGGTCGTCTACAGTTTCACTACTGCCGGCAAGGGTTCCGATGCTCACTTCTGCGTGATCAATGATACTCACGTGCATTGGCCGGGACTTGAGAAGACCATCACCAAGGTCAATTCACTGGCTCCGTCCTGCGTGATCTGGAATGGAGACGCCTCCAACACCCAGGAGACCATCGAGAGCCAGATCGAGATATTCCTTGATCCTAAAATCTCAGCAAAGGATTACGCCTCCCGGACACCATATTTGTTCAGCCCTGGCAACCACGATTCCAGGGGAATGGCCAACCGCCATCTGGAGAGGGTCTGGATGTACCGCCAACCTGAGGAGAGGGCTCCGAGGGACTGGGATCTGGGCAGGAATTTCGCTGTCAGGATGGGGGATGTCGCCCTCATCGGGCTCGATACCGCCGAAGATAAGATGGACACCAACCCGCTTTTCGCCGGATTGTTCAACAGCGACGCTTATCGTCGCGCGCAGGTCGCTTGGCTCCGTGACGCCTTGAAGAGAAAAGACATCGCCAAGGCTCCTTATCTGGTGGCATTCTGCCATATTCCCCTGTTTGATTCCGATCCGAAGGCGAATCCTGGCGATCTCGCCCCGGCAGACAAGGATCCACGCTACTCTCCTGATTTCGCCATTTGGCAGCGCACTTGCGCCGAGCTATGGACTCCGCTTCTGGAAAAGGCTCATTGCCAGCTGATTATCACCGCCCATCAACATGAGTATCGTCGTGACGATCCCGCTCCCGGAAGAAGCTGGACCCAGCTCGTCGGCGGCGGTCCCAGATTGGAGGAAAAGCATTTCCCCACTGTGATTGAAGGAAAGGTGGAGGGAGGCAGACTGAATGTCACCGTCCACAATATCCTCACCGGGCAGGTTGAGGATCAGGTGTCATTCGCTCCCAGAAAGCGTTAGCGAGCAGTCTCCGGCATCGAGGGCTTTCAAGGCCACCACGAGTTCCTCAGCCTCGGCTTTGTCGTGGAAAGGACCAACCTTGAACACCACGGCGCCGTTCTCCACACTCTTAGCGACATCCATCCCTGTCTTACGTATGGCGTCCATCGCCCCGTCTGGCAGGGATTGTCCGTTTCCTGGATAGAACACCACAGTATACAGGCGCTCGGACTCAAGTTTCCTGGCGGAGGAGACGCTGATGGACTCTCCGTCTTTATATGCCTTGATCTCCGCTGTGCGGAAACCTTGCTTTTTGACCTTGTTGAGGTTAGAGAGAGCGTCGGCATATGTCCTGAACAGACCTGCTGAGCAGATGTACCTGTTTCCGGACTTCTTCTCAAAGACCGGGCTCAAACCCTTCAGGTCCGCCACTGTCGCTTTTCTTGACTGGGTGAACATCTGGATCTGATACACAATACCTTCCGGCAAAGTGTTATCCTCCGCAAAGCGACCTTCGGGCAGGATCATGAACGAATAGTCGAATTTCCTCTCGGGCTTCTTCATGGCCAAAGAGGGGGACGGACCGTAACTGTTTCGGGTGAAAGTGTAGCCGGAAGACGCTCCGACAACATCCTTATCCGCCCTGGCTTGTAATTTACTGATATCCAGGACTATTCCATTGGCCAAGAACTCCATTTCCAGAGCCTGCAGACCTTTCATGGCCTTCTGGAGAGAGTCGTTGAGAGCCGGGAGCTGGAGCTCTTTGCTCAGGATTTCTTCCGAGAGGGCGGCTTTCCTCTCCTCCGTAGCCGTGGAATACTCGGCCCTCAAATTCTCAAGCCCCTTGCTGAAACGTGAGACGGAGTCGCGAAGAGAGCGGACTTCCCTCATCTTGTCCATATATCTCCTCGCTTCCTCTCCCGACATGTCTTTGTCTCCGGTAGCGGCTCCGTTATCCATTCTGGCAGGGTCTCTGGCAGGAATCAGGGAAGCCAATTGTCTGAGGGCGCTGATGTCGGTGACTGCCTCGCGCACGGGCATACTGTCATATTCGAGCACGTATATACGCACGCTATCCTTGCCACAGTCGCGGTTGGACGCGAAAATGGAATACTTCCCGTCCTCCGTATTCATGAACAGGAAATCGTCGTAAGGAGAGGAATATGGGAACCCCATGTTGACAGGGATGTCCCAGTCTCCGGTATCGCTGTTCCAATGAGAGACATAGAGGTCGTAGCCACCCATGCCATACAGACCCTTTGAGGCGAAGAACAGAGACTCTCCATCTGGGGAGAGCATGGGGTAGATCTCGTCAGATGAGCTTGTCAGCTGCTCGTTGATCAGTGTGGGAGCAGCCCACAGAGAATCCTCAAGAACCGTTCTGTAGATGTTCCTTATCCCGTTCTCGTCGGTGGCGGAATAGTAGAGATCCCTGGTTCCTTCCGGGAAGTATATGGCCTGTGAGAGCCCTGTTCCTCCAAGTGAATCCAACTGGTTGGGAGTTTTTCTCCATCCGTGATTCACCAGAGGGTAATAAAGTAGAAAGTCCTTGAGAGGGAAATCTTGTCTGGCCACAACCACCGGCTGACTGCAGAAGTCCATCATTGACTGGCCATTGCCGCATATTATCATCATGTCCTCAACTTTGTCAATCGAGGTCGAGTCAATCTCGGCCACTTTCTGGCAGAGGGATACGGCTAAGGGAAAGTCATAAGCTTGTCTGGCCGAGTCCGCTTGGGCGATGATTCTGTCGACAATTGTCTGCGACCCCGCTTCAGGCACGGTAATCAGCAGGGTAGAGAATATGATGAATAAACAAAGAGTTATCTTTTTCATTCCGAAAATCGGAGTCAATGCATCTGCAAAAATAAGAAATACTTGGCAGATAATTTCTTTCTTAGAAAAAAATGCTAAATTTGTACCCTTATTTTTATGCCCGAAAGCAAAAACAATAAAAATATAAAGTAAAACATTATGCAAAGTAAAGGTTGGATAAGGCTTGTCGCCATCTTGCTCGCCATCGCTTCGATCTGGCAGCTATCTTTCACAGCGGTGACAACCATCCAGGAAAAGAAAGCGGACAAGTTCGCGGAGAAAGCCGCCCAGGTGGCCATGAACACCGCTGCGTTCGCCAAGGTTTCCCCGGAGAGCCAGGCTTACTATCTGGACTCCATAAGAAAAGACCAGAACAGGGTCTACATTGATTCCATCTCTTCGAAGAAGGTTTATCTCTGGAACACCTACAAGGACTGCAAGGCCAAGGAGATCAATCTTGGTCTGGACCTCAAGGGAGGTATGAACGTCATGCTCCAGGTCCAGTTGCAGGATCTTGTCAGGGCTCTTTCAGGAGACAACCCCAATCCGGCGTTCCAGAAGGCTCTTTCTCTCGCGAAGGAGCGTAGCGTCAACTCCAGGGATGATTTCATAACCCTCTTCGGCAATGCTTGGAAAGAAGTAGCTGGTGGTCAGAGACTTGCCCAGATCTTCGGAACATACGAGATGAAGGACAAGATCAAGCCCGAGTCAACTGACGCTGAGGTTTTGACAGTGATCCGCGGTGAGGCTGAGAGTGCCGTCGCCAACTCCTTCAACGTGTTGAGGAACCGTATCGACCGCTTTGGTGTTACCCAGCCTTCCATCCAGAAGCTCGGAAACAGCGGACGTATCCTTGTCGAGCTCCCTGGTGTCAAGGAGCCTGAGCGTGTGAGGAAACTCCTCCAGGGAACAGCTTCCCTCGAGTTCTGGGAGACTTTCACCAACCAGGAGATATCCGGATACCTCGCTGAGGCCAATGCCAAGCTGGCTGAGATTCTCGCTGGCGAGAACACTGAGGCTCCCGCCGAGGCAGGGGAGGCCAAGGAGGAAAAGCCCGAGGGTGACGACTCTGTCCTTAATGCCGAGATCGCCCAGAACCAGTCTGCGGACGCTGATCTTGAGGCTTACAAGAGGCAGAACCCCCTCTACGCTGTCCTTACCCCTTCACAGTACACCGGCAACGCCTGCATAGGTTTCGCTTCCGGAATCGACACCGCGAAGGTCAACAGGTATCTCGCTATGCCTCAGATCGCCGAGATATTCCCGGCCGAGTTCATCCCCATGTGGACCGTCAAGCCTTCTGAGATGTTCGAGTCTGACAACATCTATGAGCTCGTCGCCATCAAGTCCACTTCCCGTAATGGAAAGGCCAAGTTGGATGGTGGTGTCGTCACAGACGCCCGCGTGGTCTACGATCATGGCACCAACGGAGAGCCTTCAGTCTCCATGAGCATGAATGCCGAGGGCGCCAATATCTGGGCCCGCATGACTGGTGACAATGTTGGTAGGCAGATCGCCATCGTCCTCGATGGAATGGTCTATTCCTATCCTAACGTCAATAGCGCCATCACAGGTGGAAACTCCTCTATCACAGGTCATTTCACTCCTGATGAGGCCACTGACCTCGTGAACGTCCTCAAGTCCGGTAAGCTTCCCGCTCCCGCGACCATCATCCAGGAGCAGGTTGTTGGACCATCCCTCGGAGCCAAGTCGATCAAGGCTGGTATGATCTCCTTCCTTATCGCTTTCCTCCTCGTCCTGCTCTACATGATATTCTTCTATCAGGGAGCCGGTATCGCCGCTGACATCGCTCTTCTTTGCAATGTCCTGCTGCTCTTCGGAGTCCTCGTGTCATTCGGAGCTGTCTTGACTCTGCCTGGTATCGCCGGTCTCGTCTTGACAATGGGTATGGCTGTTGACGCCAACGTTATTATATATGAACGTATAAAAGAGGAACTTGCCGCAGGTAAGGGCCTGAGCAAGGCTGTGGCCGATGGTTATAAGAACGCTTACTCCGCCATCATCGACGGTCAGGTCACAACCCTCCTCACAGGTATCGTGCTCTTCGTCTTCGGTTCCGGTCCTGTCCAGGGCTTCGCCACCACGTTGATAATCGGTATCATCACCTCTGTTCTCACATCCATCTTCATCACTCGTCTCATCTTCGACGACCGTATCAAGAAGGGTAAGAACATCACGTTTGAGAACAGTCTCACGAAGAACTTCCTCAAGAACACCCATTTCGACTTCATCAGCGCCCGCAAGGTCTCCTACATTGTCTCCGGCGCTTTGATCCTCATCTCCCTCGTGTCCATCTTCACCAAGGGCTTCACCTATGGTGTTGATTTCACTGGAGGTCGTACCTATGTGGTCCGCTTCGACAAGCCGGTCACAGCTGAGGAGATCCGTCAGGCCGCTATCGCGGAGTTCGACGGAGCAGTCGAGGTCAAGCAGTTCGGTGGTGAGAGCCAGATGAAGATCACGACCCAGTATAAGAACGATGAGGAATCCTCTGAGGTTGACGCAGAGGTTGAGGGCAAGCTCTTCAACGCTCTCGCTCCGTTCTTCGCTGAGAAGTTGACGATTGATGAATTCAAGTCAACTCTCGGGAACGCCAACGGTATCATCTCATCCGACAAGGTCGGTCCTACCATCGCCAACGACATCAAGCGGGACGCTGTTATTGCCGTCATCCTCGCACTTATCGTGATCTTCGCCTACATAGCCTTCAGGTTCAGGGGCTGGACATGGGGTCTTGGTGGTGTCGTCTCTCTTGCTCACACCGCTATCATTGTCATCGGTTTCTTCTCATTGTTCTCCGGCATCCTGCCGTTCAACCTTGATGTTGACCAGACGTTTATAGCGGCTATCCTGACTATCATCGGATATGCCATCAACGATAACGTGGTTATCTTCGACCGTATCCGTGAGTACAGGACACTGCACCCGAATACGGACATTAAGACCAACACGAACCAGGCTCTCAACGCGACCCTCACCCGTACGGTCAATACCTCTGTCTCCACTCTCGTGACCATGCTCGCTATCGCGATCTGGGGCGGTGAGTCCATCAGGGGTCTCGCAGTCGCTCTCATCCTTGGTATCTTGATCGGTACTTACGCTTCCATCTTCATCGGTACTCCGGTGATGTACGATGCCACAGTCGCTCGTCAGAAGAAGCTTGCCGCCGCCGAGTCTGCCAAGGGAGCCAAGAAGTCTTCAAAGAATTAATTCTTCAAGCGAATATTTATTATTGGGAGCGTCGTCCTTAGGGGCGACGCTCTCTTGTTTATGATTATATAAAAAGCTACATTTGTACGTTTTAAATCAACACTTTTTTCATCATGAGCGAAAAATTCCGTATCGAATCCGACCTGCTCGGCGAGCTTCAAGTTCCGGCTGATGCCTATTATGGCGTGCAGACCCAAAGGGCATTGAATAACTACAAGATATCCACGACCAGGATGTGCCATTATCCTGATTATGTCATAGCTATGGCGTGTATCAAATATGCGGCCGCGAAGACCAACAAACAGTTGGATGCCTTGTCTCCCGAGATTGCCGATGCCATCATGCAGGCGAGTAAGGAGATAATTGACGGCAAGTTCCATGACCAGTTCCCTGTCGATATGATGCAGGGAGGAGCTGGAACCTCTGTCAATATGAACGCGAATGAGGTGATAGCCAACAGGGCCCTCGAGATTATGGGACACCAGAAAGGTGAGTACAAATACTGCTCGCCCAACGACCACGTCAACTGTGCCCAGTCAACCAACGACGCTTATCCTTCGGCGTTCCGTTACGCTTTCATCAGGATGAACCGCAAGCTCGAGGCCAGCCTTAAGGATTTGATAAACGCCTTCCGTGCTAAGGGTGAGGAGTTCAAGGATGTGATCAAGATGGGGCGTACGCAGTTGCAGGATGCCGTCCCGATGACTTCAGGCCAGGAGTTCCACGCCTATGCCACTAACCTTGAGGAGGAAATAGCCAACCTTGAGAGGAATGTCAACCTTCTATATGAGATTAATATGGGAGGTACGGCTATCGGCACCGGCTTGAACGCCAAGCCAGGTTTCGCGACCCTTTGTGCGGCTAATCTGACAGAGCTCACGGGCGAGAAGTTCATCGCCGCCCCTGACCTTGTGGAAGCCACTCCTGACACAGGTGCTTATGTGAGCTATTCAGGCGCCTTGAAGAGACTTGCGGTCAAGCTTTCCAAGATATGTAACGACCTCAGGCTTATGGCTTCAGGACCTCGCTGCGGACTGAATGAGATCAATCTGCCGCCGAAGGCTCCCGGATCATCGATTATGCCTGGTAAGGTTAATCCTGTCATCCCGGAGGTCACCAACCAGGTTTGCTTCAAGGTTATCGGCAACGATGTCACCGTCTCCTTTGCCGCGGAGGCTGGACAGCTCCAGCTTAATGTGATGGAACCTGTTATAGCCCAATCTATTATGGAGAGTATCACATGGCTTACTAACGCCATGAACACCCTCCGGAAGGAGTGCGTCGAAGGCATCACGGTCAACAAGGAGCGTTGCTATGACATGGTCAAGAACAGCATCGGTATCGTCACCGCGCTTAACCCGATTATCGGTTACAAGGCCAGCTCCAAGATTGCCAAGGAGGCCCTTGAGACCAACCGCTCCGTCTATGACATCGTCCTCGAGCAGGGGGTGATGACTAAGGAAGCCCTTGATCAGGCACTGGATCCGAAGAATATGGTAGGTTAACCATATTTATTAACCTTATTTATTTTAACCTTATTTATTAATATATTATCCAATGAAAAAACTAACTTTTATCGCAGTCGCGTTGTTGGCTGCCACGTCTCTCTTCACAAGCTGTGGAGGAGGCTCAAAGAAACTTGATGACAGGGGAATCCTCAACCTGATTTATCAGAAGGCAGGCGGAGACTCCTGGGATGAGAAAGCGAAAGAGAACTGGTGCACTGAGGCAGAGCTCGGGCAGTGGAAGAATGTCAAGACTAACGAGGAAGGTCGTGTGACCGAGTTGGTCGTGCGTGGCGCGGGAGAGATTCCGGCCGAGATTTCCGGTCTGACTGAGCTTACCGACCTGCTGATTGTCTTGCGCAATGATGATCTTGAGCAGAAGATTGACAATGTGATTCCCGCCTCTTTGGCTGATTTAACAAAGCTTGAAAGCCTGCGTCTCAATGTGAGTGGATCGAATTATACCGTTCCTGAGCTCAAGGCTTTGAAGTCCCTGAAGACCCTGTATGTCAGGCTTCCGAAAGATACCCCGTTCCCGGATCTTTCCGGTATAGAAGCTCTTGAGTCTCTGGATATTGACGGAGGAAAAGGGGAGATTCCGGAGAGCTACTACGCCCTGCCGAACCTTAAGCGTGTAAGCATCACCACTTCCGGCCTGACCGGCGGGATTGACCCAAAGGTGGCCAACCTTAAGAAACTGGAGCATCTCCAGATTGACCAGACTGCCGGGTTTATCGGAAAAGTCGCTTCCGCTGACGCTGTGCTGCCTTCCGAGATATTCTCAATGCAGAATCTTAAGAGGATCTTCCTCCGCAGGGTTTCCACCAGTGGAACCATTCCCGCCTCTATCGGTGATATGAAGAATCTTCAGAGTGTCACAATCGCCTCTTGCGGCCTGACCGGAGATATTCCCAAGGAGGTTGGCAACCTCACAGGGCTTCGTGAGTTCAAGATCTATGATAACAAGCTGACCGGCTCGATTCCCGCTGAGATAGGGAATATGACTTCGCTTAAGGAACTCTGGCTCCAGGGCAATCAGCTGACTGGTCCCATTCCCGCGGCTCTTGGCAATCTTGCCAATCTTGAGGGTCTGCAGCTTGCCAAGAACCAGCTCACCGGCAAGATTCCCGCCGAGCTGGCCAATTGCACCAAGTTGGGCAAGGGACCCTTCGTCGATTTCTCCGGCAATCAACTTGACGCTTCGATTCCCGCAGGCCTGAAGGCCCTCGAGAAATTCAGCAAGTTCAAGTTCTAGTCAGGAAAAACAATAATTTTTTGTATCTTGCATAATTATGAAACGACTGATAACCATTCTCTTTTTCATTACGGCGTGCTTTGCCCTCCAGGCTGCTTGTCCGGCGACTGACCGAAAGGATAACTTGGAGATTACACCGGAAGTCTTCGGCTGTGTTGGAGACGGAATCACCGATGATACCGAGGGCCTGCAAAAAGCTTTCGACTACTGCAAGACACATAACCGTCTGTTGCGTTCCCAAAAAGGAAAGATTTACGCGGTTTCGAAAACCATAATGGTTCATACGCAATCCGATATCCAGGTGGATTTCGGCGGAGCGATAATAAAGGCCGTCAAACCTATGGAGCATATCATTGACCTCGACAATCTTGATATCCCGGACAGGATAGCTCATAGCAGCGCGGTCAACAATCTTGTCTTGGACTGCAATTCGATGAGTGGAGGAATATATTGCACTTGTGCCTGCAAGGTAACCTTCAATTCCCTTATGGTACGCAACTGCAGCCTTAAGGCCTTCAGGATCAAGAGAGGATCCGAGGTAATCGTAAGCAACTCCCACATCCATTGCACGACGGGTCCGGAGAGTTACGGCATCTATATGGACACCGGAGACTGCCACTTCGACAATATCGTTATCGTCAACGCCCACACGGCCATATTCCAGTTGACCAGCATCAATTTTTACGACAATATACACTCGTGGATGTCCAAGAACGTGGAAGGGAGTGTGTTCGTACACCTGGTGGACGGCCTCGCCCATTTCGTGCAGTCTTATTGTGACACGGCTGAAAAAGGATACGTCATCGACGGGCCTTCCGTGCTGAGGCTGACCGATTGTTATTATTTCAACAATCCCCGTTGCTACGACAGCAAGAACCCTCCCGTGATATTCTACTTCACCAAGCCGGAGTTGACCAGGCAGGCTACGATTTCCATTGAAGGTTCCAGTTTCAACACAGGAAATCTGGACGTCAGGATAAGCAATGAGGAGAATCACCATATCCAGGCCAATAATTGCTATTTCGATCCGAAAATAGGCGGTAACGTAGGCAAGTTCAACCTGACCCCCGCGTCTGGGGTCACTTTCCGCAGGGCATATGGTTCAATGGGGGACAACACCCGGTTCGCCTCACCGCTCAGCGATGCGAATAAGCTGTATGTGGACGCTGACATCGAATCCCCTGCCAAGGGCAAAGTGGCTGTATGCGTGATCCCTGAGGTTTATGCTCCATCTTCCGACCAATACGGACTCTCGACGGTCATCGGATCCAAGGGTGAAACGGTTTCTGTTCCGGTACTTGTTGAGCCTTCGGGGGAAGTATCCTTCCAATGCCCGGCCAAACTGAAGCCTGTACGCATTGTCGTGGATATGGAATATATTCATTAAGAGACTTATGTGGAAAACAGAAGAAGCGGTGACCCTGTCAGGCCACCGCTTCTTATATGTTCGCAGAAGGTCTTTATTTGATCTTCTTGTAGCCGTAACGGGCCTCGTCGCCGAGTTCGATCTCGATCTTCATGAGGCGGTTGTACTTGGCGATACGGTCGGTCCTGGAAAGGGAACCGGTCTTGATCTGGCCACTGTTGGTAGCGACGGCGATGTCAGCGATCGTGGTATCCTCGGTCTCACCTGAGCGGTGTGAGGTCACGGTGGTGTAGCCGTTGCGGTGAGCCATCTCGATGGCGTCCAGGGTCTCGGTCAGGGAACCGATCTGGTTGACCTTGATGAGGATAGAGTTACCGGCGCCCATCTCGATACCCTTCTGGAGGTACTTCACGTTGGTGACGAAGAGGTCGTCGCCGACGAGCTGGCAGCGTCCGCCGATAGCCTTGGTGAGCTTCACCCAACCTTCCCAGTCTTCCTCTGAGAGGCCGTCCTCGATCGAGTCGATCGGGTACTTGGTGATAAGCTGCTCCAGATAGGCGATCTGCTCCTCGCTGGTGAGCTTCTTTCCGTTAGGATCCTTCTGCTTGCCGTCCTTGAGCTGCTTGTAGTCATAGTAGAAGGTGTCACCCTCCTTGAAGCAGAACTCGGAAGCGGCGCAGTCCATGGCGATGGTCACGTCCTTACCAGGCTCGTAACCAGCCTTCTTGATGGCCTCGATGATGCAGTCGAGAGCGTCGTCGATACCCTCAAGCTTCGGGGCGAAACCACCCTCATCACCCACGGCGGTGGAAAGGCCACGGCCCTTGAGCACCTTCTGGAGAGCGTGGAAAACCTCGGCTCCGATACGGACAGCCTCAGCCTCGCAAGCGGCACCGACAGGACGGATCATGAACTCCTGGAAAGCGATGGGAGCGTCAGAGTGAGCTCCACCGTTGATGATGTTCATCATAGGAACAGGAAGGACATAAGCGTTGGTTCCGCCGATGTAGCGGTAAAGAGGAATGCCAAGATACTCAGCGGCGGCCTTCGCGACAGCGAGGGAGACACCGAGGATGGCGTTGGCTCCGAGGTTGCTCTTGGTGGGGGTGCCGTCAAGCTCGATCATGGTCTTGTCGATGGCCCTCTGCTCGAGAGCGGACATGCCGATGATAGCGGGAGCGATCTTGTCGTTGATGTTGTCGACAGCCTTGAGGACGCCCTTGCCGCCGTAGCGCTTGGGATCGCCGTCACGAAGCTCAAGAGCCTCATTCTCACCGGTGGAAGCGCCTGAAGGAACAGCCGCTGTGCCGATAATACCGCTTTCGAGGACCACCTCGGCCTCGATTGTGGGGTTTCCTCTTGAATCGAGGATTTCCCTTCCTGTAACTTGGATAATTCTCATGATTTATGAATAATAAATTAAAGTTGTTTCTACAATCTCACAAAGATAAGAATTATTCCTCACAATATGAACCTTAAATACTCTCAACTCCTACAGCCTCAAGCAATGCGGCCCATTTTGACAGAACAGAGGCCTTGGCGCTGATGCATGATTCGGCGATGTCGTTGAACACCTGAACGGCGAGGAGGTAGTCCAGAAGGGATGAATCACCCTTGGTATAGGCCTCCTTACTGCTTTCCATTATTGTACGAGCTTGGGCGAGAGTCTCGTCGGAGTCGTTCTCGTAAGTTTTGACAGCGGCCCTGTAGGATGAATACGCCATCCTTACCTCTGATTCGATTTGTCTCAGAGCCGCCTCGTAGGCCGCTTCTGCTTGAAGGACGGCTTTCTCGGCAGCGACACGCTCCCCTTTGTTGGCTGAAGAAAACTTCAGGGGAATAGACACGCCGACGGTCACGCCTCTGAACATGGGGGCGGGAGCGATCTCGTTTCGGACTTCTGTGTTGTGGGAATATCCCATATTCACGCCAAGGTCAGGGGCCCTTTGCGCTTTGACAAGAGCAAGGTTCTTCTGAGACAGGCTTTTTGACAAGTATGCCGCGCGGATGTCAGCCCTGTTGTCTTGAGCCAAGGCGACCAGATAGTCTATCGGATATTCTTTAATAGGTGTCAATATGTCATCCTGGATCTCATGGAAAGCCATCCCGCCAGCAAGATAAGAGAGAGTGATGAGAGCGTTTGTATATTCAGATTCAGCCTGAATAAGATCTCCTTTCATAGCCTTGGATTCTATCGATGACTCCAGAGCATCGACTCTTCCTATTTCTCCCAAAGCCGCCTTTAGGCTGTCCGAGATGGCGATCGCATCCATACTCTCGCTTGAGGATTTTTTCAAGGAAAGTATTGAGTGGGTTTGCCAGGCATTTGCCCATGCTTCGATAGCTTCGCGTCGTAGAGCTCTGAAGTAATCCTCCAGGAGAGCCTTGGTGATTTCAGTCTCTTCTTTGGCGACAGCTATCCTGGCCTTGCGGGCATTCCCGAGATTGAAATTATAGGATAGTCCCAAATCCACTGAACGCCCCATCATAAGTGTACGGTCCTGATTGTCCGAATACTCTGCGGAAAACTCTGGATCATTGAAAACCTTGGCCGCAATCGCCTGCGCCTCAGCTATTTCCACATTGTATTTTTCCGCGATGTAGGCGGCATTCGAGCGTTCCACTTCAGACAGGAAAGACTCAAGTGTTTGCGCCATCCCAGTCACACATAGCAACGAGGATAACAGGAGGCTAAAATACTTCTTCATTATTCTTCACGGTTTTTTCACCCCTTCGTTTCTCCATGCGATAGTAGAGGGTAGGAAGCACGAATAAGGTTATTATAGTCGAAAACAACAATCCGTAGACAATCACTGTAGCCAATGGCCTCTGCACGTCAGAACCCACGCCCGTGGCAATAGATGCGGGGAGTAGTCCGAGGATTGCCACAGTGGCGGTCATCAAGACCGGTCTAAGACGGTGGGAAGCGCCCTCCGTCACAGCCTCTTTAAGAGGTATACCCTTGACCCTAAGCCCGTTAATATGGGAAATCATGATGACTCCGTTTTGAATTGTCAACCCGAACAGCGCTATGAAGCCGACAGCGGAAGACACATTGAAAGTCATTCCCCTGACATTGAGAGCCAATAGTCCTCCGAACAAGGCGAGTGGAAGCAACGAGATCAGCAGCGCGGCCTGCCTGAAGTTACCGAAGGCACCGAATAGAAGCAGGAACATCAACGCCAGCACAAAAGGAATGACAACCCCAAGCCGGGAATATGCCCTCTTCTGGTTCTCGAACTGGCCGTCCCATTTCAGTGAAAACGCGGTGTGGTCGTAATTGACCTCATGCGCTATCTTGGAGTTGGCCTCATTAAGGAAAGCGGTCAGGTCTTTACCGCGGAGATTGACTCTGATGATTAGGTGACGGCGTCCCATCTCGCGGGTGATGGTGCTGGCGCCAAGGACAGAGGAGACTTCCGCGACGGCTGAGAGCGGAATCCTGTCACCAGAAGCGGTGACGAGGGGGAGATCCGCGATTTTTTCAGGCGTGTCCCTGCTGTCTTCCTTGAAACGACACGTCACATCGTAGACTTTACTTCCTATGAACACCTGTGAAACGGCCCGGCCACCAACCGCGGTCTCTATCAAGTCAGCAACGTCGGCGACATTGATTCCGTAATATGCTACCTTTTCCCTGTCAACTGATATCTTGAGTTGGGGAAGAGGAGGTTCCTGGTCGATGGTCACGTCAGTGGCACCCTTGATGTCCTTAATGACCTTCTCCACTTCCTCCGCTATCCGTCGGGCCTCGTCAAGGTCGTCTCCATATATCTTCATCGCCAAGTCACTGTGTGATCCGGCGATCTGGTCCATTACCATGTCGATGATGGGTTGTGAGAAGCCAACCTTGTAGCCAGGCATCTGAGCAATCCTGTCGGACATTTCCTCGATAAGGTCATCCTTGGTTTTCCCCATTTTCCACTTGGAATATGGCTTCAGGCCGACGCAGACCTCTATGTGAGATGAGGTGAATTCCTCCGTACCCTCGTCATCCCTGCCGACTTGCGTCATCACATATGTAACTTCCTCGAATTCATCCTTCAGAGCGTTTCTCAGATCATCGGCCATTCCCTTTGACTTCTCCAGCGAAATTCCGGGAGGGGTCTGGACTTGGATCCATATACCGCCTTCATCAAGATTGGGAAGAAAATCCTTTCCGACAGTGATTATCATCACGCAAACGGCCGCGAGCACGATCGCCATTCCCGTGAACACCCTTTTAGGCCTTTCGATAAGACCTTTAGTCCATTTTTTATAGGAAGAAGTCAGGTTCCGTATAACCTTGTTGTCATAGACTTTTCCAGGTTTGCGGTAAATCGAATATGACAGTCCAGGAATCAGGATCAGGGCAGTGGCGAGGGCTCCCAATAGGGCATAGCCGACTGTGAAAGCCATGGGGGTAAAGAGTTTCTTCTCTATCCTTTCGAAAGCGAACAGCGGCATGTAGGCTACAATGATGATGATGGTGGCGAAGAATATCGGTTTCGCGACTTCCTTGATTCTGGAAGCGGTTTCCTTCCCTCTGAGCGGAAGGCTTGTGTCTTCCTCTCTCAGTTTGAGTATAGTCTCCATCATGACGATGGCTCCGTCCACGAGTATTCCGAAGTCTATCGCCCCGAGGCTCAACAGGTTCGCAGGAATGCCTGTGATATTCATCAATATGAACGCCACAAGGAGCGAGATGGGAATTGTGATGGCGACAGCCAAGGCGCTCTTGATGCTTCCGAGAAATATCAACAGAATACTTACGACCAGAAGCATTCCGAAAAGCAAAGTGTGTTCCACCGTATGCAGGGTGGTTCCGACCAACTGCGTGCGGTCCATGAACATATGGATCTTGACATTTTCCGGAAGCTCATTCTCGTTGAGGTCATCAACCACCTTGTGCACCTGCTCCAGAACCTTGGAAGGATTCTGGTATCTCAGCATCTGGACGATTCCTTCAACTCCATCACTGAATGACAGGTCGTCATCCACATATCCGAGGACTCCTTTGCGTTCCAGGTTGCCATATTTGAGTTCCCCCAGATCGCTGAGGAACACAGGCACTCCATCTTCATTCTTGACAACGATCCTGCCCATGTCCTCAAGGTCCCGGATAAGGCCAACCCCACGAACAACATAGCTGACTTCTCCCATGGAGACCATGCTGCCACCGGCATTGGCGTTATTGTTTTCTATGGCTTCAGTGACTTCAGAGAGGGAGAGGTCATAGGAAGCCAATGCAGCGGGATCCAGTTCCACTTGATACTGTGTGGTGAGGCCACCGAAGTTGCTGACTGCGGCGACGCCTTGGATTTTTTGCAAGGCGGGGATCACGGTCCATTGGTTGAGGTCAGTCAGTTCCCTGAGGGAAACGTTGTCATCACCCACCAGGACATAGCGATAGATCTCCCCGGTGGGGGATGTCAAAGGATTGAGTTCTGGTACAGCATCGTAAGGTAAATCCACAGAACCTATGCACTCCATCACTCTCTGTCTCGCCCAATAATCCTCGGTCCCGTCTTCAAATACGAGGACAATAATGGAAAGACCAAATGCGTTTTTGCTTCGCATCATGGTTAGAGAGGGGATGCCATTCAGTGCCCTCTCAAGAGGGATTGAGATCTGTTGTTCCATTTCCTCGGCTGCGAGACCGGGGACCTGGGTCACCACATGCACGGTAACATCTGCGATGTCGGGATAAGCATCGATGGACAATCTGGTCCATGAATATATTCCGAAAAGGCACAGAACGAAGAATATAGCGGCTATCAGCCACCTGCGCCTGAGGATAAAGGAGATAAAGCGGTCCATAGGCTAATGGCTGAGGTAGATTCCACCTGTGGCGATCACGGTCTCACCGCCGTCAAGGCCTTCTGTGACCAATGCGACTCCTTCCTCGATGTTAGCTGTCTCCACGGGAACCTTCTTGAATACGAGTCCGTCTTGACAAACATAGACAAACTTGGAACCATTTCCCTGGAAAACGGCGGAAGAAGGCACTGTGATGGCGTTGCTGATCGCTTTGGAGAATACGGCGGAAACGAACATTCCCGGCTTCAGTGACCTCTCGGAATTGCCGCATTCAATCACGACCGGGACTGTGCGTGTCTTCATGTCAAGCATCTCGCCGACATATCTCACAGAGCCTTGACCGACCGGTTGGCCGGCTGATTCTATCGCCACATTTTGTCCTTTCGCGATTCCTTGGACCAATGATTCCTTGACATTAGCGGTTACCCATACCGACGATAAGTCCGCCACGGCTACAGGGGCCTCCTCGTCATCTGATAGAATTTTGCCCAGCACCAGGTTGTTCCTCACCACGACTCCCGAGATTGGGGACAGGACTCGTAATGGTTGTCCGACCTTCGCTGAAGACGGATTGACCCCGAATGTTGAGAGAACTTGTTTTGACAACGCCAAAGCCGCCTCGGCGTCTGAGCAGGCGCTTTGGACTTCTTCCAAGTCCTTGTCAGAGACTATTCCAGACTCATGCAGGGCTGTTTTTCGCCTGAGATCGGAAGTGGCGACTGAGACAGCGTTGCTGTTTTCCACATATTCCTTGACGGCTTCCATGAAGTCTGCGGAAGTGATCTCATACAAGGCTTGTCCCTTGTAAACCCTGTCTCCCAAGCGGACGAGAATGCGGCTTACCCTCCCTCCGAAAGGAGAGGCGACCTCGGCATAAGAGTCGGGTCTGGGGCTGACAGAAGCGGTCGCTATGAAGCTACTGCTGATATCCTGGGGTTGTACTGTCTGGAGAACCAGTTTTTTGGCGAGGGCGGATGTCTCATCAACCGTCACTAGGTCTCCGCTCGCCACAAAACCGGCTGAAGCGTTGTCTTCTCCTGAATTACTCCTGGATTTGCATCCAAGAATGACTGATGCACAAAGCATCAGTACTAAGTATTTCTTATTCATTAAGTTCTCTTATTGATATGATTAAATAAAGGATTGCGCGAGATAATGCGCAAGATGCAATCATATCAAAGACGGTGGTCCGCGAAGGTGAAAGCTGTTAACCGGGATCGCATCGAGGAACTTGACCGGAGACTCCATAAAGACGTATTCCAGGACCTCGATTCTGGAGATGCCGAGATCTGGAATGATGGAGTCGGTACATACGATGTGGCTTAGGATGTCCAGAAGCTTTAGCTGATTGTAGGTGTGTCCACCATCTGAATTACTTCCGGCATGGTCATCCAAATAAATATGCGAGTGGGTAATAATCTGGCCGTCAATCACATGGCAATGCCAGAACATCGTGGAACTGACATAATTGAACAGCAGGATTCCGACGAAAACAGCCGAAATCAGACTCTTCAATTTTGTTCCACTCAAACGCATGACCCCAAAGTTACACAGATAATTCACAAAAAGTCACTATATTGTAGTGAAAAGTAATACTATAACCATGAAACAGAGGCTTTTTCTCGTTTTTCTCACAACAATCTTTTGCTCAGGTATCGTCACCGGTCAAGAGCGGCTTCGCAGGGACCAGAGTTTTCTCGGCATTCATTTCGATTTTCACGCTGGCGCGGCCAACAAGAATATAGGCGCCAACACCACACCTGAGATGGTCGGGACAATCCTTGACATGGTCCATCCTGATTACATCCAGGTGGACTGCAAGGGTCATCCCGGGTATTCAAGCTATCCGACAATGGTCGGGAATCCGGCGCCGGGACTGGTTAACGATCCTCTTGCTGTCTGGAGAAAAGTGACCGCTGACAGGGGTGTTGGCTTGTATATGCATTATTCAGGAGTGTGGGATGCCAGGTCGGTCGAGCTCCATCCCGAATGGGCGATAAAAGATCCCGCTGGAAATCCCAGTGACAGAATCACTTCCGTTTTTGGGCCATATGTTGATAAACTGCTCATTCCACAACTTAAAGAACTGGCCGGCAAGTATCAGGTCGATGGCATGTGGGTCGATGGAGAGTGCTGGGCGACCGCTCTTGACTATAGTGAGAAGGCAGTCAAGCTTTTCAAGGAAGAGACAGGATTCGACGCTCCGACATCTCCTGAGGAGCCTCATTGGTACGAGTGGAAGCAGTTCTGCAGGGAAGGATTCCGGAAATATCTCCGTCATTACATCGCCGCTGTCAGAAGCGAATACCCTGATTTCCAAATCTGCAGCAACTGGGCATATACCCATCACATGTCAGAGCCGGTGTCTGCCCCCGTGGATTTCTTGTCGGGTGATTATTCTCCCACCAATAGCGTGAATTCGGCGCGGGTAGCCGCAAGGTATCTTGCCTGGCAAGGTGTTCCGTGGGATTTGATGGCATGGAGTTTCGCTGGCAATGGAGAAGCTCGTAGGCAGAAAACCTCCGTTCAACTGATGAGGGAGGCCGCGGTCACACTCTCTCAAGGAGGTGGTTTCCAAGCATATTACACCCAGAACGGGGACGGTTCGGTGAAGCTCGATAAGCTTACATCGATGGCGGACGTGGCTGTTTTCGCAAGAGCAAGGCAGAAATATTGCCACCATTCGGCCTCGGTTCCCCAAGTGGCCGTTCTTCTGTCCACTTACGACTATCAACATAGGAATCTCCCTGGCAATCCCGGGGCTCTGTTCCCTAATTTCACAGGTGGTGCGGCTGGGATAATGAACTGCCTTCTGGAGGCTCAATACAGCGTGGATCTTCTCGGAGAAGCCTCTCTGCTTCCTGACCTGAGCCGCTTCCCGCTGATTGTCATTCCTGAATGCGAGACACTGTCTGGGGTGTTCAGGGATGATCTTCTAGAATATGTCAAAGGGGGAGGGGCTCTTCTTGTCGTAGGCAAGGATATGGCTGACTTCTTCTCCTCGGCATCCGGAATTGGGCTCAAGGGATCCGAGTGGTTCAGCGCTGGTCTCGGTTCGGGAAAGATAGGATTCATCCCCACTGAAATCGCTGGTGATTATGAGTCAGGGAAAGGTTCTGACAGTATTAGGGCCAGAGTCAATGTACTTGTTAATGAACTGTTTCCCGAGCCATTGGTGGAAGTCCTTTCCTCTCCTTACGTGGATGTGTCTTTGAGGAAGTTGAACGGGACTCTCCAGGTTCACCTTGTCAATACCTCCGGCGACCACAGAAACACCCCCATCATCGATTCTATCGATCCGGTGAAGGATATCGAGGTTGCCTTGAGACTTCCGGAGAAGCCATCTAGGATAGTCTGCCAGCCAGAAGGGAAGGAGTTGAGATTCAAGTATAAAGGTGGCAAAGCCATCTTCAAGGTTCCATCCTTGGAGATTTATTCGATTATCGAGGTTGAGTAGTTAATTAATGCCTAGGGCTTTCATCGCGAAGGCATAGGCGCCCAAGGATATTGCCCGGCTAGCGCCGAGGCTTGAGATGGCTATTCCGGTTTTCTTCACAAAGTCGTAACGGGCGGTCATGTCAGTGCCGGGAATATTCACGGCCTTTGACTCGTCTTTCAGGAAATCGGCCTTGTCGTCTTTGTCTGTCAGGTCGAACAACTTGCTTTGGAGGCATGGGAAGGATGCACCAGACCTTGTCCCGACAGATCTTCGGGCTTCCTGAATCAAGGCCGGCATGAAGAATTCGGATGCCCCTGACAAGCCTCCTCCTATCACCACGATTCCGTCAACGATATCGAGGGCGTGGACTATGCCATGGGCGGCATGGCGGCCAAGTGAGGCGAAACTCTCTTTGGCAGCCTCAACGTTTCCGGGTCGTTGCCCTTTAGCTATCTCGAAAATGTCCTTTGGAGTCAGGCCGGTAGTGTCTTCACCAGACAGGAGACCATAGGATCGTGTGACAGCCCTGATGCTCACACCTTCCTCCACGATGAGTTCCGGCTCACTTGGATGGCGCATAAGCCAAACGTCTCCACCGCAGCCAGCCTGACCCAGGGCAAGTACATTTCGCCCCAGCTTGTCACATGACCTTTGCAGGCCCATTCCCCTGTGTTTTCCCACATGACTCTCCCGTCAGTCACATTGTTGGCGTCGAAAGCGCCGGAAAGGCTTCCTGAGGATGTGACTTTGGCTTTAGGAGCGATATTACCGGGTGCCGCCTCGACGGCCGCAGATAAAAGAAGGAGGACCAGCGCCGATAGGACCGTCTTCCTTAAAGAATTAAATAACATTTGGTTTGTATTAGTGTAATTATATAGCCTCAAGCAGGCCTTCTATTGAGCCCACGACCTTGTCAAATATTTTGTACATCAGTTCCGGCTCCTGTTTCTCGGGGATGTAAACAATTGTCTTAAAGCCCTTTCCGGCGAACCATCCGGCCTCAGTGTGAGCCGAGCGGCCGCATGGAAGCACCAGCACGCATGTGTCCGCCCAGAGCATCGCGTCGAAGTCCGCCTTGAAACCTTTCTCGGCTATCGGATGGTCAAGGTTGCCGATGTAACTCTCAACGTCCCAATCTTGCCAGTCATCGGAAATGTCTGACCAGTGGAAACCGCCGGGGTTGGCGACAGGGTTACGGAAATCATACACTTCATGTCCGGCATCAAGGAGACGCCTCACCACTTCTGGTTGATAGGGGTTGCGCCAACTTGACGCCACGTAGATTTTTGCCATATCGCTAATATAGTGTATTTTCGGCTATATCAGTCCTTTCTCCTTCGCTTTTGAGATTAATTCCGCGGTATTGGCGACCTCGAACTTCTGAAGGAGCTTTTTCCGATACCATTTGATGGTTGCTATGCTGAGGAACAACTTCTCCGCTATCTGTGGACTGGTCATGCCTTCGGCTATCAGCGGAAGAATCTCCTCTTCCCTTTTCGTGAGGAAAGGTTCCACCTCATGTTCTTCGGATTCCCGGCTATCTTCAAGTGCCTCATCAATCACGGCATCGGCGGCATCCCTCTGTCTTCGGAATATCCAAGCCTTACGTCCGACAGCGAGGAGAATTATAGCCAGTAATGCCAGGGCTATTGAGCCTAAAGTAATAATTCTGAATTGTTTCTTTTGTTGCGACAGCACTTTGCCCAAGAGGTCTAGAGTCTCAATTCTCGCCCTGAATTCCTGATCCTCATGCAGGGAATAATACTTGTCTGCTTCCTTTAGATATTTGAAGGCCTTACGGGTCTTGCCAACGTCCAGCCACAGATTCCCCAATCCCTTCATGGCGGATGAGATCTGGAGCGAGTCGCCAGATGCTAGGGCATATTTCAGGGATGTGTCGTAACACTCCTTCGCCTGTTTGAATTCTTTATCTTCCCTCCATGTCTCTCCCATGTTATAGTAAAGTATGGCGCTGCTCTCATTCCAGCCATGTTTCTCGAATATCTCGCCGGCCTTACGGTAGTATTCCATTGCCTGCGGGATTGAGTCCATCATATTGAGGCAGTTGCCAATGGCTCCGTAAAGGCTGGAATAAGAGTCATCAACGTTTTCTTGATTGTATCCTTGTGGGTTTTGCGGGTCAGCCGCTATCTCAGCGATTCTGTCCACATCCTTGAGGGCCAGGTTGAAGTAGAACATCGCGCTGTCGTACTGCCCTGAACCCCAGTAGTGCTTTCCAATGGTTTTCTCAGCATCTGACTTTTTCGTCAGCCACCCTTTCCTGGAGGCAAGGTCTATCTGCTTGCGGGCGAACAGCATGCTTCGCTCACGGTTGATCTGGAGATACCCGTTCATCAAGTTATCATAGGCGTTGACCAGGTTCTTGAGTTCTTCCTCAGAGGCTTTCCCGATCGCTTCCGGAGTGTATTTAACAACCACATTCTCAAGTGAGTCGAGGTTAGCTCTCCTGTGGTCGGAATACCCCATGATGATTCCGTGGCAGAAGTAAAGGATTATTGTGGTGAGAATAAAGGATCTTTTCATATCTGAAATATAGTAAAAAATGGATTATCAATGAGTAATACGATATAATTCTATCCTTTGGGATAGTGTTTTTGAGATTCGTATTCCCGATATTTACAAAGATACCGGAATAACCATTAGTTTTTTTTTAAATATGAAACGAGTTCTATTTATTGTTATTAGTGTGGCCTGCGCTTTGGCCCTGGTCTCCTGCGGAGGAAAGGGAAGCAAGAAGGCCACTGAGTCTGGCGACGGCAAAGTCGACATTGAGAAGGTTGCCAAGAACTTAGAAAAGGAAGCCTTTGAGGGTGAGAAGTATTCCAAGGAGGCGGCCGAGTTCTATTTCAAGAAGAATGAGGGTATCAAGCTTTCAGATCTTGCTCCCGAGTACAAGCTGAATGAGACCAGCAAGTACACCTACTATGGAGATGAGCATGATGTTCTGGCTAATTTCAAGATTCAAGATGGCGACACTTACACCAAGGAGCAGCACATTGAGAATGTGCGGCGCATCTATGCTTTGACCAAAAAGGTCGCTGACAACGGGATCAATGTCTATGGCTTTGAGGATAAATCCAATAAGGATGAGGCCTATGCCGAGAAGGACCTCGAGAAGATGATTGAGGACGGCAACGGGACCAAGATCCTCGGAGTTGAGATTTATCTTGGTGATTACGGCTGGTCGTTCCTTAAGGATGGCGAACTTCACCGTTGCGAAATTGATCTTTTGGAGAAGAATGACACTAAGCTGGGCTATGCCGTAAAGATGTACAAGGGGCTTCAGAAGAGCTTGGACGAGACCATGAAGGAGGCTGAGAAAGCTCTTGAGGATCCGGAGGTTCAAAAGCAGCTTGAGAAAGCCCTCAAAGATGCCGCGAAATAGCTTATCGGAGCTGATAATACCTCTACATAGAGATTGTAGCGTTGCGTTATAAAACTCTACAATAACTCTATATAACCATTAATAGAATGGCCTGTACCGCTGGTATGGGCTATTTTGTTTCTCTACATGGTTTTGTTTTTATTTTAAAATACACTATAATTACAAACAGAAATAGAACTTATATGGGACTCTTCGACATATTCTCAAATAAGAAAGCCGGCGCTCTGGTGGGAAGCATGGATAAGCTTCTCGGCATCGTCGATCACTCTCTCCTTGTATTCAGGGACGGTGTCAAGAATTACCTCTACAACGACGAGTCTGCCTTTGTCGAGAACCTTTCCTCGATGGCTTCCCTGGAGGCTGAGGCCGGGGCAAGGATCAGGGAGATTGAGAGCACCTTGTATTCAAGGGGATATCTCATCCGCTCCAGGGGCGATATTATGCGTCTGCTCGAGCGTTTTGACCATATTATATCTATTATAAGTGTGGACCTTGTACAGTTTGAGATCGAGAACCCTAAGATTCCCGCTGAGTTGAAGAAGGAATTCCTCAAACTAAGCGAGCTGGCTTCCATGGCGGTTGAGAGTACCATTCCCGGGACGAAATCATATTTTACCCAACCCGAGGATGTCGCGGAGACAACTGAGCGGGTATACCTGTATGAGAAAGAGGCGGTCAAGCTCTCCCAATCCATCAAGCGAACGGTCTTTCATGATATGGTCGATGAGCTCAAGTTGAGTGAGAAGTTCCATTTGAGATATTTCGCTCTTCATATCGAGGACTTGGCGAAAGCCGCTGTCAAAGTAGCTGAGCAGCTTTCGGTTATGGCAATTAAAAGAGCCCTTTGACGAGTCATGCGGATCCTGCTGTATGCCATATTCTCCACCCTTCTGGCCGGTTCCCTCGCGGTTCTTCGGGACCTCCCTGTCGTGAACGGGACTGTGTTGGCTTCTGGAGCAGGAGAAAGGTTATCGGTAAGGTATTTATGGCCTCTTGTCTTGTTGGCCGGGCTTGTATGCCCATGTTTATTGACTGGTGAGCCTCTTACGGAGGCAGCCGAAAGTATATTCAAGCCTTCTACAGCTACGGAGATTCTTCCTGTGGGACTGGCTACGGCAATCGCTGTTATAGTTGCGGGTCGTTTTGGACGTTATGTGGCTGTCCCGTTCGCGTTCATGGCTTCTATCGCTGGCCTTTCGCTCGCCAGTACCGGCCATTTGAGTGTCGTTGCTGTCCGCTCCTATGTCTTTTCCTGGATGGCCGCACCTATCCTTTGCGCCCTTCTGGCGGCGGGAGTATACCGGATTTATGCCCTTACCTTGAAAAACGAGAGGGGAATATCCATGATAACCGCTGTCATTCTTCTTGTCGCGTTTTCCGTTAATTATTCCTTGCTTTTCACGTTTTTGACACGTGCCGTTCCGGTCTCCTCAACTGCCCATATGGCTGTCGCTGGAGGTTGTGCCGCCTTTTTGTGTCTCCTTATGAGGAAAGAGATATCTATCGACACATGGAATATCGCTGATTACGAACTGGATGTCAATTCCCAATCCATATCCTCTGTGATTCTCTCTATGGCGGTTGTTCTCGGGTTGTTCTTAAGTCCACTGCCGGGAAAGATAGGGATGGCGGCCACTCCACTTCCCGTGGGGCTTTTATTCGTGTCAGCACTTACAGGGATCAGTGTCGCTCGTCAAAGGGCTCTCACAGATTCAAAAATCATCGCCGGTACCATTCTCTCGGCGGTTTTGGCTCCTATCCTCGCTTTCATTCTGTCATATTGCTTGGCGAAAGTGGTTGATGGGACAGTGTTGGGTTCTTTGTTCGCGCTTACCCTCACAGCCTTGGCGGCAGGTGTGGCGCTGTTTTTCCGATGGAAAAGCGGCCGGGAGCTCCAGAATCAGATTCTGCGTGCCAGGGAGCGGCAGCTATTCAGTACCCAGCGTTCTTTATCCGCTCTTGAGGTAAAGACTGAAATGACTGAGAAAGACTTACTTAATAAGCTGGATATAAAGCGCAAGGAGCTCGTTGATTTTGCCCTTGGCATCGGGGACCAGAAGAGATTCATGGAGAGTTTCTACGAGGATCTCAAGGAAGTGCGAGCCATGCCTGATGGTGAGGCGAAGGATGCGAGAACAGACGCCCTCCTTTCCTCAATGAGAGAAAGGATGTATTTCACGAGCGAGATGAACGATTTCTACGCCCGCAGTGAGGTGTTGCACAGGGATTTCAACCTGCGTCTCTCTGAGGCTTATCCAAATCTCACCGAGAACGAGAGGAAACTCGCCAACCTCCTCAGGCAGGGATTCTCCTCAAAATACATCGCCTCATTGATGAATATAACACCTAAGAGTGTGGAAATCAATCGTTACCGGCTTCGCTGCAAGCTGGGTCTTCAAAGAAGTGATAACCTTATCAAATTCATAAGAGCAATCTAACAGTATTATTTATCCCAACAAATTATGCGTAAGATACCTTTCATAATCGCGACGTTGCTGCTGGTCATGCCCGCGGCCTTCGCGCAGAAGAACGCCAAGTACAATCAGTACGGCGTGCAGGTTAAATCCGACAGGCTTGATGTGGAGGCACAGGATGGAATCCTGGTTCTCGAGTCTCCCACAAGTGGTTACAAGCTATGGTTTGACATCCGCACACAAGCCGATGCGGCTGTGTTCTTCGGAGCTCCCGACTATGCGGACGCTATCGGAAACGGTGCCCAGATCCGTCGCGCCCGTTTCGCTGTAAAAGGCCAGATCGACGAGAAATGGTATGGAGAGTTCGATATGGATCTCGCCAACGGACTCGCTGAACTTAAAGACGCTATCGTCCGTTACACCGGAATTCCAAATCTGGATCTTCAGGTAGGTAACTTCAAGGAGAATTTCTCCATCCAGAGGAATACCACTTCCCGTTACCTCCAGTTCATGGAGCGTCCTATGGTCTGCTCCGCTTTGACTCCTTCCCGCCATATCGGAATCAACGCCAAGTACGCGAAGAACTGGCTCTGGTTCTCGACCGGACTTTTCTCACAGGTGATCGCCGGACAGGAGGAATGGACCAATGTCGCTGACAACAACAAGGATTTCGGCCGTAATTCAGGTTACGCCTGGACGACCAAACTCGTTCTCCGTCCCCTTTACAAATTGGACAACGCCAGTCTCCACATCGGTGCGGCTTATTCTTACAGGACCACGACAACTGATCTGGCCACGGGAGAGTGGGGAACTTATCGCGCCAGCGCTCGTAACTCCACAAGCATCAACCGTAAGAAATATCTCGACACCAACAACTTACCTGGCTTCGACCATAACAACCTGTGGACTGTCGAGCTTGCCGGCCATTGGAACGGTCTCCGTTACGAGGCCGCTTATGTCGGTGACAATGTCCACTTCAAACCGGACGCAGCTGATCCCGAGACCAAGAATTTCGGTGGATGGTACGCCCAGGCCGGCTACCTGCTCTTCGGCGGAAAGCAGCGTTATGACTCCAACGGAGGCAAGTACACCAAAGTGGAGCGTGCCCATGATTGGGGAGATATCGAGCTTTGCGCCCGTTATGAGAACTGCAACCTCAACTTCGGTAATGTCTACGGAGGAGCTTCCGAGGCCTATGCCATTGGTCTCAACTATTGGGTGAACGAGAATGTCAAGATGCAGCTGAACTACCAGTACAACAATAATGACCGTTACGCCAACGGAAAGGGTAAACTCAATGTGGGTCTTGATTCCAACGGCAAACCCGCCAAGGACTACACCAAGATCGCCACTCCTACCGGAAAGGCCGGTGTTGACTACCACATGCTTGCATTCCGTTTCGAGATTGACTTCTAATCCACTTAAAGAGAATACGTTATGAAAAAGATACTTTTACTTTCCGCTGCTCTCATCGCACTTTTCGGATGCGTGGAAGACAAGATTTTCGAGGGGCCGTCAAGCATAGACAAGGTGACTTTTTCTCCTGAGGCTCCGACTTCAATCACTCCTATTAATGTGACTGCGAATGTGTCCGGTCTACAGGCCGTCACCTCCGCGACTCTCAACTATAATGGCAGTAGTGTCCCGATGAGCGGTTCGGGATCTCAATTCACCGCCACCATTCCGGCTCAGCCTGATGGAACGGAAATATCTTTCACTGTGACAGTTGACAACGAAGCAGGGTTCAAGACCACATCTGACAAGTTCTCTTTCAAAGTTGGTGACCCTGCCACGGATTGGTCAAAGCTGAAGCTCAACGAGGTTTACGGAGCTGGTGCTGACGAGGAGAAGTTCTTCGAGTTGTACAATGCCAGTGACTATCCGATCAAACTCACAGGTGTGACCATCAATAAAGATGAGGAGTTGACCTGGACCGGTATCGACGGTGAGGTTGTGCCCGCGAAGGGATTCTTCGCTATCGTAGGTGGCAAGGGAACTACCGCAAGGGGCTTCAAGAGCGGTTTCTCCGCCAAGAAAAGCGTATTGATTGAGCTCTTTGACACCAAAGGCAACAAGATTGACTATTTCCAGAGGGGTGAGAAGATGGACACTGGAGAATGGGGCGCCTCCCTTCCCAACAATAAGGGTTCCTGGAGCCGTATACCTGATGGCAGCGGCAAGTGGATGCAAACTGAGAAGTTCACTCCTGGTGCGGCTAACAGCACTAGCGGTGCCGATGATCCTGATGTAAAGCAGTAATGGTTAATTAAATATCAATACAATATGGCAGAACTGAAAATCGGCGAGCAGAGCAAGCCTCGCTTTGAATTCCGTAGTTTTGGACAGTGCTTCTGCGCCGCCCACAAGAGAATGGCCCGTCTTTCCGTCCCTGTGCCCGAGAAGGTATGGGAGCGTACAAGCGATGAGATTTACATCATCTCCGCCAAGAACGACATCAACAACACCAAGATCCGTGACGGCAAGATGGACATCAAGACATATGTCCAGACCGTGGATGGTCTCGAGCAGTGGAACCCTCTCATGAAAGGTGAGTTTCCTATCTCGAAAGAGGTTCTTGAGAAAGAGGTTTTCCCCGCTTTCATGGTTGAGATGCCGGCTTTGACGAAGGACACCTACACTTTTGAGGAGTTCATCGCCATGGTAAAAGCCAATCCGGATCTCGCGGCTGTCAGAGTCCACAAGCAGCGTTTCGGGTATATGGTCAACAACACTATCTGCGAGGTTGGCAATGTCTTGATCAACGGAGCCAAGGTAGTGACTATCAACTCCGAGTCAACGGAGATTGAGGACATTAAGAAGACCATTGCCGACTGCGGTCTCGAGGGTGTGGAGAATATCAATTACCTCCAGGCTATCAAGAGGGTCATCGGTATGATTGATAAACCTTTAGCTAACGAGTAAGATTATGGCACAGGAAATAGAGAAGAAGTTCTTGGTCAAAGGTGACTTCAAGAACGAGGCCATCAAGGCCACCCGCATCACTCAGGGCTACCTGAGCAGCGTTCCCGAGAGAACTGTCCGCGTCAGGGTCAAAGGCGACAAGGGATTCATCACAGTGAAGGGTATCGGAAACGCCTCAGGAGCAGCTCGTTTCGAGTGGGAGAAAGAGATTCCTGTGGATGAGGTGAAGTCCCTTCTCGAGCTGGCCGAGCCAGGTGTCATTGACAAGACTCGTTATCTTGTCAAGAACACTGACGGCAAGCACACTTGGGAGGTTGACGAGTTTTATGGCGACAACGACGGTCTTACGGTCGCCGAGGTCGAACTCGCCGACGAGAACGAGCCTTTCGACAAGCCGGAGTGGCTCGGAGAGGAGGTCACCGGCGATCCCAAGTACTTCAATTCCATGTTGATGAAGAATCCTTATAAGAACTGGAAGTAATCATGGCGGCAGATATCGAGACAAAGGCGGCGACATCGTTCGATCCGCTGGACATGAACAACTATAAGATCGAGAAACTTCCCAAGATGCGGAAGTCCAAATTCGAGGTTTGGATGGCCCGGCTGGGAGGTCCTTTGGCTATCGTCGCCTTTGTCTGGATATGCTGGTTCTGCCATATCGGCTTTATCGACAATCTGGATCCGTCCGGTCTCGCCTCTACCGCTGAAAAGCGTCTCGGGGTGCTGGGAATGGACGGGTTCCTTCGCGCCAACTATGCGATGTTGGCGATATTCGTGGCGAGCCTCATATTGTGGATGACGGAGGCTTTGCCCAATTACCTCACCTCGCTCATCTTGATGCTCGGCGTGGTGCTTTTCAATGTGACCACCCAGAAAGAGGCCCTCGCCCAGCTTGGCCATCCGGTCATGTGGCTGAATATCCTGAGCTTCGTGCTTGCCTCCATGCTGGTGAAGACGCAGTTCGCCAAAAGGCTTGCATTGGCGTTCGTGATCAAATTCGGTCGGAGCGCGAAAGGTGTGCTCTGGAGTTTCCTCGTGATCAACCTGGTTCTTTCCGCCTTCATATCCGCGACCACTGTCAAGGCGACCATCATGCTGCCTATCTTCATGGTGATATGCGCGATCTATGGAGCCTCCGACGGGAATAGGAATAACTTTGGGCGTAATCTGGTGATACAGAATTTATTCCAAGTTAATATCGGGGCGAATGCCTTCTACACTGGTTCAGGAGCCCATCTGCTCGCCATCTCTTTGATAGCCGGTTTCCTGGGCTCCTGCGACTTCGGTTACTCAGACTGGCTGATAGCTGTCGGACCAATGAGCATCATTATCCTGGTCTTCGGTCTTTTGGTCGGTATGTATGTCTTCTTCCCGATGAAAAAGGAAGAGCAAAAACCGCAGATAGAGGGTGGTATAGATCGCCTTAAAGTCGAGCTGGACTCCATGGGCAAGATGACCGCGCAGGAGTGGAGGGCAGTCTCGATATTCCTTGTCGTCCTCTTCCTCTGGGTCACCAAAGGCACCTTCCATAATATTGACGAGACTATCGTGGCTTTGATTGGAGCCATATTGGCCTTGCTGCCTGGTATCGGGGTGGTGAAGTGGAATGACGTGGACATCCCATGGCACCTGATGCTTTTCTCCGCTGGCGCATACGTGCTTGGAAGCGGACTAAACGCGACAGACCTCCCGAATACCATGGTCAACGCCGCCTTTGACTCGATGGGAATAACCTCCGACACACCGTTCTGGGTGTTGTACGTGGTTTTGACGTTCCTGATGATGTATTCTGGACTGGTGTTCCAGAGCAAGACTATCCGCACTATGGTTTTCGTTCCGATCGCTCTCGGAGTGGAGCAGAGGTTCGGGTTCATGCCAATGAGTCTTTCCCTTCCGGTCGCCATGCTCATCGAGCACTGCTACGTGCTTCCTTTCAACAGCAAGCCGGCGGCTCTTCTTTACAACACAAACCAATATAGCCAGACTGACGCCTTCAAATTCGGTATCACGATGATGACCTTCTCATGGTTCCTCATCCTGCTGTTCGGGCAGACAGTCTTAAAATGGCTCAACATCACACCTGGATTATTTTAAACAGATAATGATATGACAATAGAGTGGAATTTCATACTAAGACTTCTCGTGGCCGGCCTTCTTGGCGGAGCGATTGGTTTTGAGCGCGAGTTCAGGGCAAAAGAGGCGGGAGTCCGCACCCATTTCATAGTAGCGCTGGGCAGTGCCTTGTTCATGATTATCTCGCAGTATGCCTTTACGGGTCAGTTTGACCACGCGAGGGTAGCTGCCCAAGTGGTGTCAGGTATCGGTTTTATCGGTGCCGGAGTCATTATTTTTCAGAAAAATGTGGTCAGGGGCATCACCACCGCGGCTGGTCTATGGGTAGCGGCGGCGATCGGTTTGGCTAGTGGCGCCGGCATGTATGCCATAGCCATAGCCGCCATGCTTTTCACAATAATCTGTCTTGAGGCAATGCATTTCATCACAAGTAAATACAGCGAGCGGATAATCACCGTCTCTCTTTCCCCGGTCACCAGCGAGAGGCTTCTGGAGTTCATGGATTCCGCGAAAGCGAAGAAGATAGACATTGACTCGTTTATAGTCGCTGAAGAGAAAGCTATCCTTCAGGTCCGGACAAAGCTTCTGAAAAGCACGGAGACCTCAAAGAAAATACTCACCCTGGCAAAGGACCTGAGGGTAGAGATATCCTAATAACTACCTGAATATCAATTCGAAGACAGTCCGACTGGCGTCGCTTTGCGTCAGTTCGATACTGCCGTTGTGGTTGCGCATGATCTGACGAGATATTGACAATCCTATTCCGGAGCCTTCCTTTTTAGTCGTGAAGAAAGGAATGAAAATCTGCTCTTGGCTGCTTACAGGGATAGGTTCACCATCATTGGCCACATCGACGATCACCTCATCATCCTTGCCCATTTTGGCGATTATGTCGATATGCTCCGCACCAGCCTGCAGGGCGTTTTTGATGAGGTTTATGAATATTTGGGAAATCTGCCCCTCATCGGCGAATACCATCAGGTCATCATCTTCGGGGCGATAAGAGCAGACGGCGCCGCAGGATGCCGTATATTCGCTGTTCAGGGCAACGACGCTGTTTATCAAATCATTCAGAACCAACGCCTTCCGCACTGGCTTTGCCACCCCGGAGAGTTCCCTATAGGTCTTCACAAAGTCAATGAGGTTCTTCGAGGAGTCGGATATGGTCTCGAGTCCAGCCTTGACATCCAGTTCGCTATGGCCGTTCTCGTCCACTGACTTGGCAAGGGCGTCGGACAAGGAAGCGATCGGGGAGACGGTGTTCATGATCTCATGGGTAAGCACCCGGATGAGTTTGGTCCAGGAATCCTGCTCATGCTGCTGACGCTGCATCTCGAAGATAGTCCTGATGCGGTTAAGCGTCCGGTTGAACCTGTTCTTGTCCTGGAAGCGGAAATTCAGTTCCCCGTCTTCCATGGCGTCCATCATGTAGGCTACCTTCTTGATATCCTTATGGCGTGTGCGGATGATGGCCAGCACCGCCACGATAATCGCGACGATAGCTACCAGCGATATGATCTGCCAAGTTTCCATAATGTCATGCCAGGTATACCGTCTGTCATGCCCGACTGTGATCGGGCATCAAAGGCCGTATTTCTTTAGTTTCGCATAGAGTGTGGGCCGGCTTACCCCAAGCATCTTCGCCGCGGCGGAAATGTTGCCCCGGGTGCGTTCCATGGCATCACGGACCATCTGCTCCTCTTCTTCGGCCATGGATTCCCGGTCAAGCCGGGAATGACCAGGGATGCCCGGGTGCATTGCTGTCATGCCCGACTGTGATCGGGCATCTATCTGGATGTCTTTTGCCGAAAGAATCTTTGAATCACTCAGAATCACCGCTTTCTCGATGCGGTTCCGCAGTTCTCGTATATTGCCGCTCCAGCGTTGTCCCTTCAGGATTTCGGCGGCGCTGTCGTCCAGCCCTGAGATTTGGCGGTGATATTTCAGGGAGAATTCGTCTATGAACCTCTCCGCCAGCGGGACGATATCCTCGGTACGCTCCCTTAAAGGTGGCAGGGCGATATGTACGGTGTTGATGCGGTAATACAGGTCCTCACGGAACCGGCCTTCACGGACCAACGCTCCCAGATCCATATTAGTGGCGCAGATAAGGCGTATATTCACAGGCCTGGCCTCGGTGCCACCTACCCGGATTACGCTGCGGTTTTGAATCACTCTCAGCAACTTGGCTTGAAGATGTAAGGGAATATTGCCTATCTCATCGAGGAATAATGTTCCTCCGTCCGCCTGCTCGAACTTGCCCACATGGTCAGTGTGCGCATCGGTGAACGCTCCTTTGACATGGCCGAAGAGCTCGCTCTCAAAGAGGGTCTCAGTTATGGCGCCCGCATCCACCGCCACCATCGGTTCCCCACTCCTGAGGCTATGGGCGTGTATTTCCCAGGCCAACACATCCTTTCCCGTTCCGTTCTCTCCCGTGATTAGGACTGTGGCGTCAGTAGGGGCAATCTTTTCAAAAGTCTTCCGGATGGCCGTCATGGGCTTTGATGTGCCCCAGAACATAGCCGTCATGCCCGGTGTTCCGCCTGTCATGCCCGACATACCTCCTGTCATGCCCGACTTTGATCGGGCATCCCTGCCCATCGCCTTCCTGGCCTTATCCCTCGCACCAGTCAGCACCTCAATCAGTTTCTCATTGTCCCATGGCTTCACGATGAAATCAAAGGCGCCCCGCTTCATTCCCTCCACAGCCAGCTGTATGTCCGCATAGGCGGTGAATAGCACCACCTCCACATCCGGAGCCATTTTCTTGATCTCCCCAGCCCAATATAACCCTTCATTACCGGTGTTTATGCTGGTGTTGAAGTTCATGTCAAGAAGCACCACATCGGGCCTGAAACTCTCCAGAGTGGAGACCAGTGTCGAGGGGGAGGGAATAGTCTCAACCGCCTCGAAGTACATCGGCAGCAAGATTTTAAGTGCCTGGCGAATCCCCAGGTTATCGTCCACAACCAGTATCTTTCCGTTCTTCTTCTCCATCTTGATGGCATGGCTAATTCCTCCAAAGTTAATATAAAATATTATATTTGAGGCTATGAGTCACTTCCTCTTGCTTACCGTATTAAGTTTCGGAATCCTCGCCGGACCAAAGGCGACCACCGACGGATATGTCTATCTAGGGCACAATGAGGACATCCCTGGAGACAAAATGCTTAACATCTATAATGTCCCTGCGGCGCCCGACCGTCTGGCGGGACTCTGGTTTGAGTTTCCGGGTCAGATAGGTGACAGCTATATCAATGAATATGGTGTTTGCCTTGTGTCGAACCACACTCCTTCCAGGGAGAAAAAAGACCGGGGCAAGTTCGATTATGAGATCCAGACTAAGGTGTTCAATCAGGCTCGAAGCGCTCGGGAAGCGGTTGAAATCATCGGCGCCATGGTTGGTAGGCATGGATACAAAGGGAACGGAAGGTCCTATCTGATAGCTGATTCCAAGGGTGGATGGGTCTGCTCAGTTGTCGGGGGAAAGCGTTGGGTGGCCCAAAGGGTCCCGGACGATGAGATAATGGTCATCAGGGATTGTTTCAATATCAGGGAAGTGGATCTGTCAGATACGGAGAATTTCCTGGGAAGCAAGGATTTGATCAGGTATGCCAAAAGAAAGGGGTGGTACAGTCCCTCGAGAGACGGGGCGTTTGATTTCGCCAAAGCTTATTCAGCCATATCCTCTTCAATTGAAGGTTCTTTTTCAAATAAGCCAGAAAAGAAGATTCATCGCAGGGATGTTTCTAAGCTTCTCACGGAACCTTCCACAAGAACCGATGAAACAGCCCTCACGACCGTATTCACGATGAACCCAGCATACCCTCCGGAGAGAGGGACCGTCATTTGGGTGGGATTTCCCAACCAGGACACCGCCGGTCAATCCCAGTGGACAATATTTACGAAAGTTCCTGAATCATGCCATCGATATCCCGATCCCGACATGGCGTTGGCGAGACATTTCAGTGACACCAAAGACTTCCGGGAGCGATGGCCTGAGCATTTTTATTGGCACTATCTTTATCCTGAGACCAACATTGACGTCGTCCCTCATGACTTTCTTGTATATGTGCCAAAGCAGCCCCGGGACGAGTCCAAGAGGGATTTATCTAAAACAGGCGACACATTCAACGATCATTTCCATGTCTTGGAGGATAATATGCGGGGGCTTCTTCACGCGTTCTGGACACAAGGATCATTTGAGGCCGCGAATGATGAGCATGTCGTTCACGCCAGCAGTGCCGACGGCGGTAAGACTTGGACTGACCCGGTACTGATAGCGGGTTCCGCCACACTCGCCGACCCCAAGCCTGTGGCAGCGTGGCAGCAGCCGATGATCAGCCGTAGCGGCCGGCTCTACTGTCTTTGGAACCAGGAGACCACTGTTAAGAAACACCTTTGCGGCATCATGTGTGGGCGATATTCTGACGATGGCGGAAAAACCTGGAGCGATCCCGAGATCGTCCCCTTCCCTAAAAGGTTCGCCGCTGATCCGGAGGATCTTTCTATCCCTCCTACTTGGTGCATGTGGCAAAGACCCCTGCGTCTCGGAAAGGACGGACGCTATCTGGCAGGTTGTTCCCGGTATGGAACAGACGGAAAGAGCCGTGTGGAGTTCTGGAGGTATGAGAACATCGATGAAGATCCCGAGATAAGGGATATTCAAATTTCCTTCTTCAACACGGATGGTGACTCGTTCGATGCTTCCAAGGTTGTGAGAGACGAGGATTATTTGCCGAGGGAAGGGCTTAATGTTGAGGAGGCCTGCGTTACAGGGCTTCCCGACGGGCGGCTGTTCGCGGTCATGCGCACCTCGATAGGGCATCCTATCTGGTCGGTAAGTTCTGATGATGGTGAGACTTGGAGCAGGCCTGAGGTTCTGCGGAAGAAAGACGGGGGAGAGGCGATTCTGCAGCCTTGCTCACCTTGCCCTATCTATGATTATAAAGGTCCCGAGGCAAGGAGCGGGAAATATTTCCTATTGGTGCATAACACATTTGATTTCAATGGCTTGACCTCCTATCAGAACCGTGGGCCCCTTTACAAACTGGACGGGGAATACGTTGAGGGTGCTCATCAACCGATATGGTTCACTGATAAGGGAATATTCTCCCCAAGGGACACAGGGAATTCTTTCTACACCAGTTATACGGCCCAAAATGGCAGAGGTGTCCTCTGGTTCGGCGATCAGAAGTTTTACCTGTTTGGCAGTATTCTTGAAAAGTGATATCTTCGCGTGAAGTATAAGATACAGATAACCAATTTTTTATAAGTAGCATGAAAAAAGTTTTATTATCTCTCGCTCTTGTGTGCGTGACAGTTCTTTCTTTTGGACAGAATAACTCTGTTCTCCGTCCTAGGATTGAGCTCGTGGAAGTGGAGACCGAAATCGATGAGGCCTTTACCACAGAGTTGGAAGTTTTCTACATGAATGATGAGAATCCCCGCATGTACTACCTCTCACTCGGACATCTCGGGGTTGGTACTGACATAATCCAGGTCCAGTTTGATCCTGTCTTCGAGTTGTTTATCCCCCTTGGCGGCACTCTTGATGAGGCGATAGCTAAGATGCAGGAGATCAAGGATTTCTATAAAGCTCCCAGGAAGTCAACCATGGAACTCAACGGTTGCTTCGCCGTGGCATATCCGAACAACGAGATCGTACCTGTCAAGGTCACCAGAAGGCAGTTTGTGACCAAGGTCTTGGAGTTCAGCCTGCCCACCGAAGGCACTCAGCCACTCGTCCGTGCAACACATATCGGCAAGAATGATTTCGGAAGCTTGCTGAGCTCGCTTAAGCTTTACAAGAAGCTGCATCCGAAAGAGAAGTAAGCCAGAATTCTGGCTCATACCTAAAAGTGTAAAGGGCTTTACATGAAAGTGTAAAGTCCTTTACATTTTTTACACTTGTCATTTTTATGGAAGTCGTTGTGAAACATCACTTTAGCCCAAATGGCACGGTAAGTGTGCCTTTTTTAGAGAAAGTGTAAAAAACGATAGTTAAAATGACAAGAAAAACCCTTTTTATAGCTTTTATTTGTGTGTATTTAGTGATGACTCTCGGGCCTGTGGATAACTCCAGGGCCCAGGAGTCTTCGAAAGTGATGAGCCTTAAGGACTGCATGGAGTACGCCATCTCGAACTCCACGAAGATGCGCATCCAACAGGCAGCTTCCGGTGACGCCAGGATTGCCCGCAGGGACGCTCTGCTCCAGGCTTTCACTCCGAATCTCAGCGGTAGCACCTACGCCTACTATAACTTCGGACGCTCAATCGACCCGCAGACCAATACCTATTTCACACAGACCTCATTTCACAATAGCTATAGCGTCAGCGCTGGATTCGACCTCTTCAACGGCTTCCAGGCCGTGAACAACCTCAAGATCTCAAAGACAGGTCTCGCTATCAGCGAGTCTCAGGAGAAGCAGGTTGAGGCTGACATCTGCCTTGCCGTGATGGAGGCATATTACAACGTGGTGTATTACAAGCGTTTAGCTGACATATATGAGGAGCAAGTCGGAGCCGCTGAGATGGCTCTCAAAAAGGCTGTGAGGCAAGAGGAGCTCGGGCAGAAAGGCCATGCTGACGTGGTCCAGATGGAGGCTGACCTTGCCGACAGGAAATATGACCTCACCAATGTGAGGAACTCTTATAAGGATCAGCTTATCACTCTTGGCGACCTTATGTTCTGGCCGCCCGAGGAGGAACTGGTGGTGGATACGAATGTCAGGTCATTCGCTCCAGCTCAGGATGACAAAGAAGAATCTGTTATTGCCTTCGCGCTGGAGAACAATCCACAGATCAAAATCGCCGAGGGAACGATGCTCAATGCGAAGCGGGAGCTCAGCACAACAAAGGGGCAGCTTCTCCCTTCCCTTGGATTATACGCCGGCTGGAGCACGACATATTACACCTACCGGGGCGCCCAGACCAATCCTTTCCGTGACCAGTTCAGGAACAACGGCGGAGAATATGTCGAGATGTCGATGTCAATACCGATCTGGGGAAAGATGCAGAAGCGGTCAAGGATAGCGAAACAGCGCAACGCTTTGGTGAAAGCTACAGCTGAATTTGACCAGAAGCGCAGGGATGTGGAGAGCGAGGTCAGAAGGGCCATCCAGGACCGTGACGGCAGTGAGGCCGCATACGACCAGGCCCGCTACAAGTCTGAGGTCCAAGAGGAGGCTTACAACCTCAATCTCAAGAAGATGGAGCAGGGGCTTATCTCTCCTTTGGAGCTTCAGACCGCGACCAACAACTACCTGAAATCAAAAGCGGACGAGATGAATTCGCTTTACAAATATCTCATCAAGAGTGCGGTGGTCCGCTACTACAATGGTGAGGAATATATCAACCAGGATTAAAACACAATGCTATGGATAGGATTTTAGAGAAGAAAACAGGTTGGAGAGTGGCTTTCACGAAGAAAGCTTTGCCGTGGTGGCTGGGAGCTCTTTTGGGATTATTCATCATCTATCTGATAGCCCGTCCCAACAACAAGACCCTGCGGGTGGACAAGGACACGCTCACCGTCAGCGCTGCCGTCAAAGGCGAGTTCAACGACTACATCCGTGTCAGCGGAAGGGTGCAGCCTATGACCACCATCCAGCTGTCCCCCCAGGAAGGCGGAATGGTCCAGACAATCCTGATCGAGGAAGGTTCCAAGGTCAAGGCTGGGGATCCCATCCTCATCCTTTCCAACGACAACCTGGACCTCCAGATCCTAAACGCTGAGGCTGAGCTTGCTGAGAAGGAGAACATCTTGAGAAACACGCAGATACAGATGGAGCAGCAGAAGCTGGACGTGCGTCAGAACGAGCTTGAGTACGGTACCAACGTGGAGAAACTCCGCAGGGCCTACGAGCAGCAGAAAGCCCTCTATGAGGACAAGCTGATCGCTCGTGAGGACTACCTGAAAGCGAAGGAGGACTATGAGCTCTCGCTCAAGAAATATGACCTTATCCGTGAGCGTTCTCGCCAGGACAGCCTCTACCGCGGCACACAGGTGGACAGGATGGAAGAGAGCCTTGAGAATATGCTCCTGAATATGCAGATGATCCGCAAGCGTAAGGGGAACCTTATCGTGAAAGCTCCGATTGATGGCGAGCTTGGACTTCTGGATGTGGTCCTTGGCCAGACAATCGCCAGCGGGGCCAAGATCGGACAGATTAACTCCGTTGGAACCTACAAGGTTGAGGCTCAGATAGATGAGCATTACATTGACCGTGTTGTCGCGGGCCTGGAGGCCACCTTTGAACGCCAGGGCGAGACATACGCCACCAGCATCCGCAAGGTTTATCCCGAGGTGCGTGACGGCAAGTTCAAAGCCGATTTCAAGTTTGAGGGCGAGCAGCCGGACAACATCAGGGCCGGGCAGACATATTACCTGAACCTCCAGCTCGGGCAGCCCGAGGAGGCGGTCATCATCCCTCGCGGCACATTCTATCAGAAGACCGGCGGAAAATGGATATATGTGGTTAACAAAGATGGCAACAAGGCCGTCAAGAGAGAGATACGTATCGGACGCCAAAACCCTCAGTATTACGAGGTTCTGGAGGGCTTGGAACCTGGCGAGAAGGTCATCACCTCCGGCTATGACACCTACGGTGACAGTGACGTGTTAGTATTCTAAGCTATGAAAGTATTCAGAAAGACAGGGGTTTCGACGATGATCAATGTCATCGGGATGGGGGTCGCTCTGGCGGCCGCGATGATCCTGATGGTGCAGGTTCGCTGGGATACTACTTACAATAAGAACTTCAAGGGCCACGAGAAGGTGTTCCGGATGGAGAACAACTGGATAGATCAAGGGCTTTTCAGCACACATATCAGCCGGCCGTTCATCGAAAGGACCCGTGATGCCAGCCCGAATATCGATGCTGTAGGAACGATATCAGACCAAGGGAATCAGATATTCTATAGGGAGAGCGACAAGGAATCGGCCATAACGATTCCGGCAGTTCTGGTGGACAGCGCATTGTTCTCGGTATTCCCTTTCGAGTGGGTGGAAGGTTCGGCCAAGGACTTCACCGTCCCAGGTAACGCTGTTCTGAATGAGACCTTCGCCAAAATGATATTCGGGGAAGAAAGCGCCATTGGAAAGACGCTTCATACCGGTGACATCTCCTCCCGTATTATTGGTGTATTCAAGAATACGCCGCGCAACTACAGTATGCATTGCGGGATTATCGCGAACATCGGGGACAATAATCTGGAGGAATTTAGCGAATGGTCTTATGGTTCTTTCCTCAAGTTGAAAGATCCTTCTCTGGCTAAGGAGACAGAGGATGCGATTTATACCGCTCTCAAGGAATACATATCGTCCGATGAAGAGACCCAGGTAGAATGGCGCAAAGGATTCAGGATTTCACAAATCCACGACGCCCATTTTGAAAGGGATGTGAAGGCGAATGTTCCCAGCGCCAACAAGGCGATAACCATCACCCTCGCCGCAATAGCTATCCTGCTGATCTTCATAGCTATCATCAATTTCATCAACTTCGCTTTCGCGGAGATCCCGTTCCGGATCAAGAACATCAACACCCGCAAGGTGCTTGGCGAGGGCAGAGGCTCCCTCATCGGCCGCCAACTTGCCCACGCCGGGCTGATTGCCCTGGCGGCATTCGGAGTCGCTTGCCTGACCGTACACATTGTCTCAGGGACATCCTGGGCATCCTACGTCTCTGATTCCCTGAAGCTCAATGATATTCCAGGAATACTCGCCCTGACCCTTTGCGTGGCTTTAGTCTCCGCTGTCGTGGCCGGAATCGCCCCTGCATTGTATTCCACGTCGCAACCCGCTGCCCTAGTGCTGAAAGGCTCCTACGGGACTAGCGTAAAGGGACGTGCTCTGAGAAACGCCCTAGTGGCGCTCCAGTTCGTGCTGTCGTTCATATTCATAATCATGGCGCTTTACGTCTCGGTCCAGACCAAGTATATGATCCGCAAGGACATGGGATTCGATCAGGCCAGAGTTTTACAAATCTGGTGCGGGTATTACGCCGGAGGTCAGCATGAAGCGTTGGAATCCAAACTGTTGCAGAACCCCTCGATAGAGGCGGTGACTTTCTCTGACAACATGATTGTCTCCAACCAGAAGATGGGCTGGGGCCGTACGGGCGACGACGGGAAACAGGTCTTCTTCGAGGTGCTTCCGGTCACTGATGACTTCCTGAGGTTCTTTGACCTCCAGATCTTGGAAGGTCGTGATTTCCAGGCTTCTGACAACCAGAGTGAGACCGGTGTTTTCATCGCCAACGAGAACTTTATCCAGAAATTCCCGCAGTACCATTTGGGCAGCCAGATTGGCGGCCATGTGGACAAAACCGAGATTGTCGGAATCGTCAAGGACTTCAATTTCAAGAGTCTCCAGCATCCGATGGAGCCGCTTATGCTCTTGGTTTGGGGCAAGACTCAGTGGCGCGACTTCGGCACAATGTATGTCAGGATGGCTCCTGGGGCCGACTTCAAGGAAGTCTCCGAGTTCATAAAAAAATCAGTCTGTGAGTTTGACCAGACCAGGGAGCCGGACCAGGTGAATGTCCGCCATCTCGACGAATGGATCGAGAATATGTACAAAGAAGAAGAGTCGCTTGGAAAACTCATCACCATAGCCTCGTTCGTGGCCCTGCTCATCGCTATCATCGGCATAATCGGCCTGGTATTCTTCGAGACTCAGTTCCTCCGCAAGGAAATAGCGGTTCGCCGTGTCAATGGCGCCACTGTGGAGAGCATCCTTGGAATGATCAACCGGAAATACTTGATTATGGCGGGAATAAGCTTTCTTTTCGCCTCGCCAGTGGCATATCTGATCATCACTAGTTGGCGGAAAGGGTTCGCCTATCAGGCGCCTGTGCCGGTGTGGATATTCATCGCCGCCCTGGCCTTCGTGGCGGCGGTCACCTTTGGAGTCGTCACCCTCCAGAGCTGGCGCTCAGCCAATGCCAATCCGGTGGATTCACTTAAGAATGAGTAGTTAAACAAATTAATATCAATAAGTTATGATTAAAGTTACCAACCTTTGCAAAGTCTTCCGCACGGAAGAGATCGAGACCACTGCCCTCAATGGGGTTTCATTTGAGATCAAGGACGGCGAGTTTGTCGCCATTATGGGCCCTTCCGGATGCGGCAAGTCAACCCTGCTGAACATCCTCGGCCTGCTGGACAACCCGACCAGCGGAAGCTATGAGCTTCTCGGCACCGAGGTCGGCCAGCTCAAAGAGAAGGAGCGCACCAAGTTCCGCAAGGGAAACATCGGCTTCGTGTTCCAGAGCTTCAACCTGATCGACGAACTCAATGTGTATGAGAACATTGAGCTGCCGCTTCGTTACCTGAACATCTCCGCTTCAGAGCGTAAGGCCAAGGTTACGCAGATCATGAAGCGCATGGCCATCAGCCACCGCGCACAGCATTTTCCGCAGCAACTCTCCGGAGGTCAGCAGCAGCGCGTAGCCATCGCCCGCGCCGTCGTAGCCGGCCCGAAACTGATCCTCGCCGATGAGCCCACAGGAAACCTGGATTCAAAGAACGGCAAGGAGGTTATGGATCTTCTCACCGAGCTGAACCAGGATGGCACCACCATCGTGATGGTGACCCACAGCCAGAAGGACGCCGCTGTCGCCCAGAGGACCATCGACCTCTTCGATGGCCAGATCGTCTCCGACGTGAAGAACGAGCTTTAATAAATCCAATGAAGAGTTTCCTGAAGTTCCTTTCCCGCAATAAGTTATACACGGTCATAGAGGCTGTGGGGCTGGCCGTGAGCCTAGCGTTCGTGATTCTGATCGGCAGCTATGTCGTGCAGCAGTATAAGGTTGCGCACGAGTCGCCGGACTGGAAGCGGACCTTCACGCTGGGGAATGATGACTTTCTTGGCCTGACCTATTGGGACAAAGAGGAGCTGGAGATGAATATTCCGGAAGTCGAAGCGGCGACCCACGTGGCGATGCTCTGGCAACCGAGAATACAAAGCGGCGAGCAACCAATCCAAGCATCTGGAATCGAGACTGACGCCGACTTCTTCAAGGTGTTTCCGGAATATCACCTCCTGGAGGGAAGTCTCGAGGATTTTGTAGGCAAGGATGACGTCCTGATCAGCGAATCCTTTGCCAGGAAGATTGGTTGTCAAGTCGGCCAAGTCATCAAGGTGGATCAAACGGACCGCACCATCAAGGGCATATTCGCGGACTTCGACGGCACCTTCTTCATGCCAGCGGACATCATCACGAATATCAGAGCGACTTGGGCTGCGGAACAGGGGAAAGCCTTCAATAGCATCGGAAACTACACAACGTGGTTCAGTGTTCGTGAAGACGCCGACCTCGCTGATGTGGAGGCAAAGGTAAAAACCCTTCTGCACAAAAACTACGACCCTACTTGGGGGCAGGAGAAGGTGGATTCCTGGAAATCTTACCGTATGGATGAGGCCTTCTTTTTCACTGGTGGCAGCAACGGATTGACCCGTACGGGAAATGTCCAGATACTGCGCCTGCTGACCGTTGTCGTGCTGCTGCTATTGCTCTCCGCAATCTTCAATTATGTGAACCTGAGCCTGGCGCTTACGGGTAAACGCGCGAAGGAAATGGCTACCCGGAGGCTCCTCGGGGCAGACAAAACCGGCATCCTGTGGAAGTACATTGCCGAGTCTGTCGCCTTTACCGCGGTATGTTTTGCCGCGGCGCTGCTGTTGGCCGATTTCTTGGCTCCCATGGTGAACAGCCTGGTTTCCACCAGCGACCCTGATGAGTTGATGCTGGGTATGGGTGACACCAGTGTCAGGCTGTCATTCATGATGACGCCGGCTTATATTCTGGCGTACTTGGTTGGCATTCTGGTTCTGGGCGTCATCAACGGTTTACTCCCGGCTTTCGCCGCATCGCGTTACCAGCCAATAGACGTGATCAAAGGCACTCTACGGCGCCGGAACAAAATGATACTCAGCAAGGTATTCATTGTCATCCAGAACGTCCTTTCGGTTTTCCTGATCGCGATGGCCCTGGTGATGGAGATTCAGATGCGGCATATGCTCACAAGGCCAACGCACTCAGCGACGGACAACCTTTACTACATTGAGTATTCAGCTCAGAACTATGACCAGATGAAGCTTTTCAAGGACAAGGTGGAACAACTTCCCTTTGTGACAAAAGCGGGCGTGGGACGAGGTATTCCGGGACTCATAAATATGACTATGGGGGTCAAGGTGGACGAAGAACACCATGTGGATATGCCCGTGATACTTTGCGACTCCACCTATTTCAAGCTGCTGGGACTGGAAGTGGAGGAGGATTTCGGACATCCGCTGACGCATTCGCTATGGATGAGCAGGAGCGCCTTCAATGCGGCTGGGGTGTCAGACACATCTACCGTATTCCCGAGGAGAATCAGCATGAACGGAGCCAAGCCGGAGTTCATCGGGGGAATCGTGACGGACTTTCCATCCCGTCCCGCATCAGAAAGCAATATCAATCCCAATGGCGGTGTCATCGTTACACGAGTAGAGGAACTGTATTATGCGAATTGCCTGCTCATCGGGACGACCGGTGAAGACAAATCCTATGATGACCAGATCCGGCAAGCTTACCGGGAATTCCGCCTTGAGACCTCCGGTGTGGAGGACCCCGCCTGGCGATATGGCTTCATCAAAGACATCAACCGTAAGCAACTGGCTCCGGTACGCAGGACCTTGCACCTCGTGGAACTATTTGCTGTTCTGGCGGTTCTGATATCCCTGCTGGGGCTTCTTGCGATGAGCACGTACTTCGCCGACGAGAACACCAAGCAGATCGCGGTGCGTAAGGTTTTCGGTGCAGATGTGAACAGCGAGACTTGGAGGAATGTAAAGAGTTATATGATCTTGACGGGTGTCGCTTGCCTGATCGGCATTCCTCTAGCCATTTGGGCTGCCCAGGTCTATCTGGAGCGGTTCGCCTACCGGGCTGAAGGGTACGGATGGGTGTTCGCGGTTGCCGTGGTTATCTCCCTGGCAATCTCCTTCGGCACCGTCCTCTGGCAGACCCTCAAGGCCGCCCGGACCAACCCCGCGACAGAACTGAAAAAAGAATAGAGATGAGAAGCTACCTGAAGTTCTTAAGTAGAAACAAACTATACACGGCCATCGAGGCAGCCGGGCTCATCGTGAGCCTGGCCTTCGTGGTTATTATCGCCTGCTACACTTGGCAGCAGTTCTCCACAGCCAGGGAAGCGGTTGACCATCAGAGGATTTATGCCCTCAGCGGCGGTCAGGAATACTTGTCTGCATGGCCGGGCGAGTTGTCGGTTGTCATGGACCGTGTCCCTGACGTGGAGGCAGGAGGAAGGGTCAGTGATTTCGGAACCTCAGCGATCTTCAACGGGCAGAGAGTCCAGGGATCGGTCGGTCTTTATGAGATAGATCCAGAGATATTCGAATTCATCCCGCAGACATTCATCTCCGGGTCTGCGGATGTCTTGAAAGACAGGAGCCAGGTGATTCTCGGGGAGTCTTTCGCGAACAAGATATCCCCAGACATGGATCCTGTCGGTAAGACTATCATCGTCAGGAATGACACCTGCGTGGTGGGAGGAGTACTCAAGGAAAATGAACGTTCCATCTTGGAAGGGAGCGACATCTACCGTGCCTTCAGAGGACCGGACGAAGTGTCCACCTCGGAATTCATCTTCCCGGTGAACCTGGTTTTGATAAAACTCAGGGAAGGGGCCGACCACAAAGAGACAAGGACGCTGATTGACACGTTGATACGGCAGGAATTCGCGAATTTCTATCAGGTAAACAAGCCCGAGCGCCCGATGACCATGCCATTCAAGGATGTTTACTTCTACAAGTCCGGAAGTGTCCTGAAAGAGGGTAACAAGTCCCTCCTGTATGTGTTGATAGCGGTCGGAATCCTTCTGTTGGCCTCCGCTCTTTTCAACTACATCAACCTCAGCGTCGCCCTGGCGGGCAAGAGGGCAAAGGAGATGGCCATCCGCTCGACCCTTGGGGAGTCCAAGGGCAGGATACTCTGGCGATATGTCTCAGAATCAATTGCTTTCGTGGCCGTCTGCATGGCTTTGGCAATACTTTTGGCCAAATCTCTTGAGCCGGTTTTCAACCGGTATATGGTGGGAGACATAGGGCTTGACGTGGCATATTCACCGCTGTATCTCGCCGCTTACATCTTGATCGCCTGCCTGGTGGGAGCCATCTCCGGGATTGTTCCCGCAGCTATGACTTTCCGTCACGACCCAGTCTCCATCATCAAGGGAGAGCAGCGGCGCCAGACCAAGAGCCTTTTTTCCAAGGTTTTCATCATCATCCAGAATGTGATCACCGTCGCTCTGATCGCGATGGCCCTTGTCATGGAGCTCCAGTACAACCACCTCGTGAACATGCCTTTGGGAGCGAATGTTGACAACCTTTATTACATCTCATCTGGAGACGTTGGAAGAGACGCGCTGGCGGCGAAGCCATACGTTGACAAGATAGGAGTATCTGAAGGTTTCCCGGGCAAGGGAAACATCTCGATCTCCACGACGGTTGATGGCCAGAAATATTACATCCGTCTGCTCCAGTGCGATGAGGATGCGTTTGAAATGTTCGGATTCGAGAAGGTCAAGGATTTTGGCAGGCCAAAGAAGAGCTCCTTATGGTTCACTGAATCAGCGGCGAGGATTTATAATATCGATGAGGAGAATCAAGCCGCGCCTGATGTGTTTGGCAAGATCTGGGGCCAGATGGAGACTGGCGGAATAATCAAGGACTTCGCGACCAAGAGCGCGTCAGAGATCTCTGGGAACCAGATAGGATTAGTCGCGGTGGATGAAATGAAAGGCACTTCAACCTGTGTCCTGAAACTAAACCGGTTCGATTCCGAAGTTCGCACTGAGTTAAAGGAAATCGGCCGCCAGGAGAGTCTCAGGATAACCGGCGACGAGGAATATGGAGAGAAAAACTACGGGTACATCCCTGACCTTATCAAGAAAGGTATGGAGAAGACCCGGAACTTCATCAGCCTCATTGAGTTATTCATGCTGCTCGCGACGATCATCTCGCTCCTCGGGCTGGTCGCCATGAGCGCCTATTACGCCGGGATGCAGACCAAGGATATAGCGGTAAGGAAGGTCTTCGGCGGGACTGTCGCTTCCGAGACAAGGAAGGCAGTCACTGAATATCTTATCCTGGTCGGGGTGGCTATCCTGATAGGGGTGCCGATCGCGGTGTTCCTCGCCGAGCGCTACCTGAGGCAGTTCTGGTACAGGATCGAAGGCTACGGCTGGGTCTTCGTCGCGGGAGCCCTGATTGCCCTTGTGATCTCCTTCCTCGCTGTTCTCTGGCAGACCCTCAAGGCCGCCCGGACCAACCCCGCGACAGAACTGAAAAAAGAATAGAGATGAGAAGCTACCTGAAGTTCTTAAGTAGAAACAAACTATACACGGCCATCGAGGCAGCCGGGCTCATCGTGAGCCTGGCCTTCGTGCTGCTAACAGGTCATTTTGTGTGGCTCCAAAGGCAGATGACTAGGAACGTGCCTGACTATAAGGATGTGTACACATTCTACAGGTCGATGCGCGGCACCTCCGGCGTCGGGTTTTCATGGGGAACAGCCCTCCAGGCAAAGGAGGATATTCCGGAAGTGGAGAAGGCGGCAATGTTCTGGAAAGCTGTGGCAGAGGACGAGAGCACCATTGATATTGACGGAGTGAAGTACCACGTCCAAGATTGTATGGTTGGCGGTGACTTCTTCGACATATTCCCCTCAGAGTTTGAGACTGGAAACGCAACCGCACTTAACGATGTTTCCAACGCCATCATTTCCAGGTCTTTCGCCAACCGTCTTGGTGGCGAGTCGGCGGCTATCGGCAAGGTCATCGACGGGAAGTACACCATAGCAGCGATTATCAAGGACACTCCCAATCCGATATTCGGAGAACCGGATGTGATAATCAGCATCGAGAACCTCACCAACCGGAAAAACAGCCCTTTCATGCTGGACGTGATCCCCTTCGTGAAAGTAAGGAAAGGGACCGACAGGGCGGCGCTCGAAGTGAAGGCCGATTCTTTGGCAGCCAAGGCCTTTAACGCTTTCGGGGCCAGGAACTTCCTGGAAGACAGCGGATTAGTCAGGTACGACGAACTCTGGTACTCCCCAGCTAACAACCAGAGCCTCAAAAGCGGAAGCCGCTTCTACACCAGGATCATCCTGCTGATAACGATAATCCTGCTCATCTCGGCGATATTCAATTACATCAACCTCTGCGTGTCATTGACCGGCAAACGGGCCAGGGAGATGGCTACCAGAAGGGTGCTGGGAGCCTCTAAGGAGAGTTTGTTCGGGAACCGGATCCTTGAATCGGTCTTGTTCACTACCGTCTGTTTCCTGCTCGCGGTCCTTCTCGCTGAGGCGCTGACACCTTGGTTCAACCGGATCATCGGTGGAAGCGTGCCGGTCAGGATTAAGTATTCCCCAGCTTGGTTGACGATATATGCCATATTCATAATACTTGTCTCCCTCATTCAGGGAAGTCTTCCAGCATGGATAAGTACCAGATTTCCTGCGATTTCCGTCGTTAAGGGAGAGTTCCGGGCTAAGAACAAGCATGTGTTCAGCAAGGTGTTCATAGTTCTGCAACACGTTTTCTCCATCATCCTTCTGGCGTTGGCCATCGTGATGGGGCTGCAAGTGTCCCATATGATTAACCGCCCGCTCGGCGCCGAGGTTGACAACGACATTTACTTTCAGATTAACGACTTCGATCTTATGGAAATCTTTGAGGAGAAGGCTTCTTCCCTGCCTTGCGTCAGCAGGATAGGTCACAGCACTTATTTCCCGGGAATGGTCGAGGAGATGGTCACCGAAGACAGGGAAGGCAAACTCTTGACCCTCGCCATTCTCAATTGCGACGCCACCGCCTTCGACATTTTCGGCTTTGACGTCAAGGAGAGATTCGAGGAACCTGCGGTCGGGACGGTTTGGCTTTCTGAGAAAGAGATGACCAGATTCGGAGTGGACAGGAATACTGAGGATCTTGGCCATCATCACATCGAGGGTCGGTCGATCGGAGGGATAATCGGGGACTTCGCTCCCAATGATGTGCTGAGGTACGACTCGGGAACCGGAAGTTACGTTATCATAGGACATTCCGAGGAACAGTACGGCTTGTTGATCGAGACGACAGGCGACAAGAAGGAGGCCCGTAAGAGTCTTTACAGCCTGTACAGGGACCTCTGCATCGAACTGAATGGAATCGAGGACAAACCCTATATGTTTGATTACATTCCTTCGATCATCTCAGAGCAGCTTGCTGAGGTGAAGGACAGGCTGTCGCTTGTCCGGCTGTTCATGCTGCTGAGCCTGCTTCTTTCGGCTCTCGGCCTGATCGCGATGAGTGGCTATTATGCTGACGAGAATTCCAGGGACATCGCAGTGCGGAAAGTGTTCGGCAGCACCGTGGAGGGAGAGGTCAAGAAGACAGTCTTTGAATATCTTTTATTGATGGCGATCGCCACCGTTATCGCCGTGCCGATATCAGTCTGGCTTGCGGGAAAGCTGCTGGAGCAATATTCATACAGGATTTCAGGATATGGATGGGTCTTCGTTGTCGCGGTCATCGTCGCAGCCCTCATCGCCCTGCTCTCCGTCCTCTGGCAGACCCTTAAGGCCGCCCGGACCAACCCGGCCGCTGAACTGAAAAAGGAATAGAAGTGTAAAGTATAATGTAAAAGTGTAAAGGTCTTTACACTTTCTTTACACTTTCGCAAATTATGGAAGTTGTTGTGAAATAGCGAATTAACTGATATGGCACGGCAGGTGATAACAAGTGGGGCAGAATAATTAAAAGAAGATGAATAGACACAGTGACATCCTTATCAAGGTTCTTTCTTTAGGCATCGGCCTGGCGGTGGGAATCGTCCTCATCGCCAAGGTGTTCTTTGAGCTGAGTTACGATAGTTTCTACAAGGACATCGACCGGGTGTACAGCATAAGGACGTGGATTTCGCAAAACGGAGACGAGAAGGATTACGGTCAGGTCAGTGGCGCTGTGAGTGTCGGCTTCATGAACGAGGTGCCCGGGGTAGAAACCGGCACCAGAACCACCTTTGTATTCAATGGTGACACCTACCTTGACGAGGACGGCAACAAGCTGAAAGCCACGCTGGTGTGTGCGGACACCTGTTTCTTCAAAGTGTTCGACAGGCCGATTCTGGCCGGTGACCCCGTGAAGGTGCTGGGCAAATGGGGCTCGGTGATGGTGAACCGGAGCTTCGCCGAAAAGATAGGCGGCGTTCAGGAGTGCATCGGCAAGCAGATCGCCAATGCGGATATGGATGGGCTGAAACTGACCATTGAAGGTGTTTTCGAGGACTTCCCGAAAAACGGAAGCATTGACTATGACATCCTCCTCTCGATGGAGACCTACGGCAAGCAGAGCACAGATAACTGGCTCGGAAACGACCGGTACAAAGGCTATGTGAAACTGATGCCAGGCGTGGACCCGAGTACCCTGAAGGATGCAATCAGGAAGATGCAGGAGACCCATCAACCTTTGGAGCAGATTGAGGCTAACGGCACGAGTCTCAGGTACTTCCTGAGCCCGTTCAGTAAGATTCACACCTCCCAGCCTGGAGTTAAATCGCAAATTATCCTGCTGTCAATTGTGGCAGCTCTACTGATCATTATCAGTTTGCTGAACTATATTCTGATTGTCATCTCCTCGATGGTCAAACGTTCCAAGGAGGTTGGGGTCAGGAAGTGCTATGGAGCGGAAAGCAAGAATATTTATGGTATGCTGACGAAGGAAGCGTCTATTCACCTTATTCTCTCCCTAGCCCTTGCCGCTGTGATCATATTCGCCGCGCGAGGCATCATTGAGAACCTTCTCGGTGTGCCTTTCACCACCCTGCTGGTGCCGAAGAGTGTCGCCGCGATCGTGGCCGTAATCCTTTTCGTGCTGCTTATCTCCATTGTCGTACCGGCGGAGCTCTACCAGAGAATCCCTGTGTACGAGGCACTTAAGAACTATACCGAGCATTCCCGCAATTGGAAACTGGCCCTATTGGGCATTCAGGTGCTGATCAACGTGTTCCTCGTTGTGATGATGTTGATTATCGGCCGTCAGTACCATATGGTGTCCAACAGCGACCCTGGCTATGACTATAAGAACCTCTATTACATCAGCATGTTCGACGGTGACCGTCAGGCGGTTTCAAGGGCGGTGTCAACCCTTAGAAGCCTCCCCGAGGTTAAGGGTGTGGCCGCCACATATAACCTGCCCTTCGACGGATCCAGCGGCGACAACGTCTATCTTCCGGATGACGACCGTGAGCTCTTCAATATCGCCGACCAGTACGAGTGCTCACCGGAGTTCTATGAATTGATGAATATTCAATTTGTCGATGGACGGGCACCGAGAGATTCTTCGGAAATAGTTGTGGATGAAAAGTTTGTGGCAAAGATGGCAGAGTTCACGGATTGGAGTGACGGAGCGGTGGGAAAGCAGGTCTGTATCACCGGTCACGGAAGCTCTATTGATATGACCACGAAGCCGTTCACCATCTCCGGCGTCTATAAAAGCTATCTTATCGGCAGTCTTGTCGCTGCCGACAGTCGCCCCAGCGCCCTGTTCTACGGCGAGATAGGATCCATGTCGTCTTGGATGCCACATATCCTGTTCAAGATTCCAGGTCATGCCGGGAATGACGGCGGCCGTCTCGAAAAAGTAAAAGAAGCTCTGGAAGGGGCTCTGGAAGGCCGTGAAGTGAATATTCTCTCCTATGAGGAGCAGATGAGGGCGGACTACACAGATGTCAAGAAGATAAAGAACACATTGACAATCGGAGCCATATTCTCACTCCTCATAGCCCTTCTCGGTTTGATTGGCTTCATCCGGGACGAAAGCTTGAGGCGTAGCAAAGAGATGGCCGTCCGCAAGATCAACGGAGCGACATCCAATGACATATTACGAATATTCGCATCCGACATCCTCAAGCTTTCCGTCGTGATGGCCGCCCTTGCTTGCGCTATCACCTTCTTCGTGGCTCGCAGGTTGCTGGAGATGTTCGCCGAAAAAGTCCCCCTCACCCTGTCTTATTTCCTGGCCGGAACATTAGCGGTGCTCCTCATTGTCCTTGTCGTGGTCGTCCTCAACACCTGGCGCATTTCCACCTCCAACCCCGTAGATTCCCTGAAGAATGAATAGTTACCTGAAGTTCCTATCCCGCAACAAGTTATACACGGCCATCGAGGCGGTGGGGCTGGCCGTGAGCCTTGCGTTTGTGATTATCATAGGTTCCTATGTCTGGCAGCAATATGCAGTGACGAGGGAGAACCCGGATCGGGAACGGATCTATGTGCCTGGATTACCGATGTTTCCGGCACTTACCTATGGTTTCCCGGATGCCATCGGGGACATTCCGGAAATCGAGTCCGTCTCCAGGATGTGTAATGTCGTAGTTCATCCTGTCGTAGGGGGAGAGCAGATCGAAGCGGCAAGTGCCGGCGTAGAACCTGCGTTTTTTGAGATATGCCCGGAGTTCCGCTTTGTGGAAGGCGCAGCAGATGTCCTTTCCGCTCCTTCCAATGTGATTCTTGCCGCCTCCTTTGCGGGCAAGCATGGTCTTTCGGTAGGTGAGACCCTTGAAATCAGCGGGGACAGTTATGTTGTCGGTGCCATTCTGGAGGACCTGAAGGGAACGGTCATCAAGCCGTACGACATTTTCATGAACGCAGCCATCTACAAGGATAATTGGCAGCCTTTCGACAACTATGGCAGTACGGTCACGCTGATCAAGGTCCTGCCCGCAACTGACAGGAAAGAGCTGTTTGATAAACTCGAGAGTGTTTGCAAGGACGTATATTCAAGTATCTATGGGCAATCTTTCTTTGAACATCTGGAACTCACGCGTTTTGATGAATTGTTTTTCAAGGAGACGGAAGGGTTTTTCCGACACGGAGACAAAGCGACACTCAGGATTCTGACGCTGGTTGGACTTCTCCTCCTTCTGTCGGCCATTCTGAACTATATCAACCTGTCTGTCGCACTCACTGGAAAAAGGGCGAAGGAAATGGCTGTGAGGCAGTTATCCGGGGCATCAAGAGTCGGAATTATCTGGAAGTACGTGGCTGAATCCATCGCGTTTACTGCAGTCTGCTTTGCGGCCGGTCTATTGCTGGCGGAAGCCTTCTGCCCTGCCATGAATGCACTGTTGAACAATCCGGATATCCCGATAAAAGTCGTCTGGTCTCCGGGCTATGTATTGGCATACATCGTCATCATTCTGCTTGTGGGAGCGCTCTGCGGCATCTTCCCGGCAACGATGGCAGGCCGTTACAAACCCGTCGATGTAATGAAAGGCGGATACCGGCGCAAGAGCAAGATGGTGTTCAGCAAGGTTTTCATCGTGCTGCAAAATGCGCTGGCGGTCATCCTGATTGCGCTGGCCATCACGATGGAGGCGCAGATGCGAAAGACACAGGCGCGGCCGATGAGCTGCCACATCGATAACATCTTTTTCCTCAAGGATTATTCCGGTGAAGACGATACGCCTTTGAAAGATGCACTTGAGGCGCTTCCTTGCGTAAGACGGATCGGAAGAAGTTCGGGGGTGCCTGGAAGTATCAATATGGGCCAGTACAGCACCACCCGGGATGGACAGGACATCCTCTACAAACTGATCAGGATGGACAGTACTGCTTTCTCGATGTTCGGATTTG